>Ga0302320_10001053_pt1 | contig 66110 bp, 33 predicted proteins | sample Bog_T0_3_FD_202130 | JGI IMG/M metagenome (GOLD analysis project Ga0302320, IMG submission 202130) | Peat permafrost microbial communities from Stordalen Mire near Abisko, Sweden - Bog_T0_3 | ecosystem: Environmental > Terrestrial > Soil > Wetlands > Peat | place: Sweden: Abisko, Stordalen Mire...
AGGAGGGAGTTGGCAAAGTGCACAAACGATAGGAACTTATATCAACCGGTAGCAGCAGGAGCGAGAACGAAGCGCACGGCTCTTAACCGACAGGTTGTAGGTTCGATTCCTACCGCGTCCACCAAAGCAACTTCCAAGGAAATTCAAAAGCTTCCAGATGGATGAGTTAACTACGTCTTCACCAAATAGGTTATGCCTTGCTTTGCTTTCCGGAGACGTCCAGGGTTTTCCAGGGGAAGCCAGCGCTCGAAAGGGCGTTTAGCGAAAGCGATTGCACGTTCGATCCGCGGCGATCGGGCCCCTTGTCAATGTGATCCGACAGCGGGGAGAGTCTGTCGAAGTTCGCTCATCGGCTGAGATATCGCCGGACCCCACGGACGACGCATTCTATCTCTGCGCCGAGACGGGAAAGGCGAACGTTCTCTTCACTTTCAACCCCAAAAACCACCGACATCGAGCCAGCGGTTTGAACCTGGTTGTTGCCGCAATCCGTTCCAGGGTTCGTCTGCGTTAGCGAGTTTTCAACTCCTGAACTTCCTCTTCAATCTCCGACATCGAGATCGCAGACAAACCTGCCTGTTGCAATGCTACATTCAGCTTGGTCAGCTTTGTTGTCTTGACCTCAGTCCACGAAGCAATCTGCTTTTCAGCCTCGCGGGTTGATAGCCGATAGATTGCAAGAACTGCTTCCGGCGTTTCCCGGTTGCCGCTCTCCACTGAGTTCATCACATCGTCGATTCCGGAGTTCGCGTTTTCCAAGCCGTGAATGTCCGACGAGCTTTTCCGATCCCCTTCTAGAATGGCCTCCATCCTCTCATCCAGGTCGGCCACCTGAGCCGCCAACGGTGAGGATTGCTTGAGCAATTCCAGCTTCAACTCGGACAAATGCGCCTTCACAGAATCGAGCTCGGCCAACGCGCCGCGGGCTCTCAATGTCTGTTCGAATATTTCCTTGCCGAACCGAAACTGCTCGCTTAACAGCGTCGCGCTGGCCGATGATCGCGGATCCATCTTCACGGTAAGCTGCTGCACGAAGCTCTTGCCATCTACTGTGAGCTTCACCTGGTATATCCCCGGCGGAACGCGGGGGCCGCTCGGCGCAACCAGGCTTTCTTCATCTTCGTCCACGGATTTATCTCCGGAGTTTCTCCAGCGCAGATCCCAAACAAAACGATGCATTCCAGCCGTGTCCTCGACACGCTGCGGCTTAGGAAACCATCGCTCGGCGATCGCCATCGGCGGGCGCTTTCCCGCCTCCTGGTCAGTGCTGGAGAAACGCCGGACGACCTGCTGGTGCTCGTCGAAGATCGTAAGCGTCACTTCATGAGCCTGAGCCGGAAGAACGTAGTCCAGGGTGGCTCCGTCCGGAGGATTGTTCGCGGCAGGCTCTTCGGGAGGCAACGGGGTCCCGGCAAAGCTGTTGTTATCCACGCGAATCGCCGCAGCTGGGCGAAAGAGACAGGCGGTGGAACAGAAGGTCCTATCATCGATCTGCCGCAATGGCTCAATGTCGTCGAGAATCCAGAATGAACGGCCATGCGTCGCGGTGACCAGGTCGTCGCCGTGGATCTGTAAGTCTCGTACTGAAGTGACAGGCAAATTCAACTGCAGCGGCTGCCAGAGATCCCCGTCGTCGAAGGAAACATAGACGCCGAATTCCGTCCCGGCAAAGAGCAAGCCCCTTTTTTTCGGATCCTCGCGAATCGCGCGCAGAAAGGAATGCGGCGCTATGCCCTTATCGATTCTTTGCCAGCTCTTGCCAAAGTCCCGGGTGCGGTAGATGAATGGCGCCTGGTCATCCAACTCGTGCCTGTCAATCGCGGCGAAGGCTTCACCCGCGTCGAAATGAGAAGCCTCAATCATGCATACGTTACTCCAGGCGGCAAGCCCCTTGGGAGTTACATCTTCCCAGGTCTTTCCGCCGTTTTGGGTGAGGTGGATCAGGCCGGTATCGGAGCCGGCCCACACCTGGTCCTTCCTCAGCGGCGAGGGCGCGATGGCGTAAATTACGCCATAACCTCTCTCCCGCGCGTCGGCGACAGAGGCGGGAACAGTTACTTTTTGAGTGGTGGAAGCGGCGCCGGTAAGGTCAGGGCCAATCCGCTGCCAGTGCAGGCCGCCATCCGTGGTTGTCATCACATACTGCGTTCCGAGATACAACGTCTTCCTGTCCACGGGAGAAAAGATCAACATGGGTGTCCAGGGAGCACGATACTTCCGGTCCGCAATCGAGCCGTCTGCCGTAGATGACCATGGCGTGGAAGTGGGGGAAGAGGCTATCGGAACGAAAGGCCACGGGCTGATGTTCTGACTGAGACCGGTCCGCAAGTCATAACGCTCGACGGCGCCGTATGCGTCACTTTCATAAAGAATATTCGGATCATTGGGATCCGGCGCGACGTATCCGCCTTCCGCTGCGGATGTAGTGATCCAGTCCCTTGCGGTAATTTGGAAATGGTCAGTTCGGTTGGGGACGCCGGCGCTTCCGGAATCTTGTTGCGCACCGTAGACCATGTAAGGGAAATTGTTATTCGTGATGACGTGATAGAACTGCGCTGTCGGCTGGTTGTACCACGAGCTCCAGGTCTTTCCCCCATCGAGGCTGAGGGTAGTACCCTGATCGGTTCCCAGAATCATGCGGGATGAGTCTTTCGGATCGATCCATAACTGATGATAGTCATCGCCACCTGGAGCTCCGCGCGAAACCGAGACAGTCTTTCCCGCATCGTCCGACCTGTAGAGCGCAATGTTCGGCATATAGACTATGTTGGGGTCGGAAGGATCGACAGTGATGGAATTGAAATACCAGGCCCGCGCAGTCAGCCGTTGATCGTCGTTTGCCATCACCCAATGATCGCCGCCGTCGTCCGATCGATATAAGCCGGAGACGCCGGCCTCAATCAACGCGTAGATCCGCCTGCCATCCGGGGAGAGAGCCACGCCCACGCGTCCCCAATCGCCGGCGGGAAGACCATTTCCCGCGAGCTGGACCCACGATTCACCTCCATCGTGAGAGCGGTAAAGCCCGCCGCCTGGACCCTTGAGGGGGCCGTAAACGCTCCACGGCGGGCGTCTCGCATTCCAGGTCCCGGCGACAAGAACCCGGGGGTTGCCGGACGCGATGGCCAGGTCGGAGACGCCAATATCCGGTCCTTTATCGAGGACACGCTTCCAGGTCGTGCCGCCGTCCGCCGACTTATAGACGCCGCGTTCGGCATTTGGGCCATAAGCATGTCCGAGCGCGGCGACAAACACCATGTCGGGATTGGTGGGATCAACGACAATCCGGCTGATCTGGCGAGAGTCATTCAGGCCAATGTGATGCCACGTGCGACCTGCGTCGGATGACTTGTAGACGCCATCGCCTGAGGCCAGGTCCGATCGTATATCCGACTCCCCTGTCCCCACATAGATGATCTGCGGATCAGAGGGGGCGACTGCAATGGCTCCAATGGAAGCAACCGCCTGACCCTCGAAGACCGGCTCCCAGACGAGGCCCGCATCAGTAGTCTTCCAAACGCCGCCATCGACCGCGCCGAAGTAGAAAGTCTTGCTGTCGCCGGGCACGCCGGAAACCGCAACGGCGCGTCCCCCGCGAAACGGACCAATCAATCGCCAGCTAAGACCGGAGAAGAGTTGGGGAGACACTTGCTGCGAGAATCCGGCCGACGTACAGGCGCAGGAAGAGCACACAACCAGAAAAATTCCAGTCAAACGGGATAGAAGTTTCATGAACGCACCTCCTGCAGCACTTCTCCAAGCGGTTCGTAGCAAAGCGAGTTCTTGAGGCGGTTGCGAATCGTTACCTGGCCGGTTTGTATCCGGGACCGCGCAAGGCGCGTCCCGGACGTTCCTGTGTGATCTTGCCGTCGAACACGACCGGCCTGCCATTGACGAAAACATCCTTCACTCCGACGGAGTCGCGGAGTGAATCATTGTAGGTCGCGACATCCCGGATCGTTTCCGGATCGAAGACCACAATATCGGCCATCATTCCGGGGCGTAGGATACCGCGATCCATAATCCCGACGCGGCTGGCAGCTAGCGAGGTCATTTTGCGCACGGCTTCTTCAAGACTCATCACGTGCTGTTCGCGAACGTACTCCGACAAGATTCGGGGAAAGGTGCCAAAGGCCCGGGGATGCGCTTTGGTCGTGCTGAGCGGACCATCTTCAGCCTGAGCCGGGGAATCGGAACCAATCGTCACCATGGGATTGGAGATGGCGGCCCGGACATCGTCTTCCTGCATGAACGACAACACAACCGCCGCCTCGCCCAGGGCGTACGGGGTGTTGTCGCGATCGTCTAAAACAAAATCCATGACCACATCTTCCGGTGACTCGCCCAGGGCGTGACCGATTTCTTCCAGCGTCATACCTTCATACTTACGTTGCTTCGGATTCAGGACCTGGACGAGGAGCACACCCTTGGCACCGCCGGACCCCAACCACTGGTTCTCCCAGGTGTTGCTGGGCGCATTCATTTCCCGCTTGATCCGGGCGCGTGTGGCAGGGTCCTTGAGGCGCTGCGCCATCTTCTCTGAGCCACCCTCTGAAACCCAGCTCGGCATGCAGGCAACCAGGCCATTTGAAGCGCGCGCATAAGGATAAGCGCTGGCTGCTACATCCAGGCCGCGCTCGCGGGCGGCCTCAATTCTGCGCAGAACCTCTGGCATCTTTCCCCAATTTTCAGGATATGCGGTTTTCAAATGCCAGATGGTTGCTGAGATGCCCGTGCGTTGCGCGATGGTGAAGACTTCATCGAGAGATTCAAAAATGTGGTCCGCTTCCGATCGCTGGTGCGTGAAATAAACTCCGCCATAACTACGCGCGACCTTCGCCAGCTCGACGATCTCGTCGGTGGAAGCGTAGACATCCGGTACATACTGGAGAGCTGTGCTCACTCCGAAGGCGCCTTGCTCCATCGCTCGAGCAACCAGCTGGCGCATTTGGTCGAGTTCGGCGGGGGTGGCGGCGCGATTGTCTTTTCCGATAACGTATTCACGCAACCCGCCGGCGCCCACGAAAGTTCCCAGGTTGATGGCCGGCCGCGATCGCTCGAGATGGCGGAAATACTCATCGAGCGAGCGCCAATCCACCGTGACGCCGTATTTCGTTGCGCCGGCTTGCAAATCTTGTGACAAGCGGTCGTTGATGGGCGCAATCGAAGTGCCCTCTCCGGTGATCTCGCTGGTAACGCCCTGGGTTATTTTGCTGGCGGCACGGTTATCAACCAAAATGTTAAATTCCGATTGCCCCTGGATATCGATAAACCCTGGAGAAACAACCAGGCCCGCTGCGTCCACCACGGTAGTGGCTGAGGCATTGCGCAGATCGCCGATGGCTGCTATGCGGTCTCCCGCGATGGCAATATCCCCCGCGTACCAGGGCGCGCCAGTGCCATCAACTATGTGCGCTCCGCGGATAATAAAGTCGTAATTCATTGGTTTCGCGCAATTCGCCTGGATTGACAACAGCAAAACACAGAGCATGAGAGCAGGAGCGAGACGGAGCATTAATTTTGATGTATCGACCGATGCACCGATCCTGAGGAAATGAAGGCGAGGATCCACGCCGCGCCGCAGGGCCTGCGAAGACTCGTACGTACAGGGCCGCTTTTCAGCTTTCAAGAGACGAAAAATCAAGTCCGGAACTGAAGCAGATCGACAGAATCTGAGCCATCCCTTTGCCCCGATTGAGGAAAGCATGCTGCATTTTGCTGTCGATATAAGCGCTCTCCCCGGCGGCGAGAGCGCGTGGCTCATAAAACTCCGTGTAGAGCAGAATCTTTCCCTTGACCACATAAATAAACTCCTCGCCTTCATGGGAACTCCAGCTTATGATTTGGTCGAAATGACGGGCCTTGATTTCCATGACGAGGGGGATCATGTGTTTCTGGCGGAGTTCCCCCGAATGGACGGCATATTCGTACATGGCATTGGAGAAGCTCAGAGCCTCGTCCAGGCGCGTTACAGTCAGTCGTCCGTTGCCGCCAGCTGTCCCATGGCTCAGAATGGCGTCAAAGCTTGTCTCCAAGCCACGGGAAACCTTGAGCAGCGTGTCGAATGAGGTGGCCACCTGACCGTTTTCAATTTTGGATAGGGTCGAAACGGAAACACCGGATTTTTGGCAGAGGTCCTGGAGGGTCCAATCCCGCTCCTTGCGCAACGACTTGATGCGCTCGCCAATCTGAATCGTCGTGAGGTCCATCGTGGTGTGACTCCTGAAATGGGCTAGCCGGGCGATCGGCGCGCCCTTTCTAAGATACAGGAAAAATTGAATTTGCTATCAGGCCCCGGAGCGGGTTCGAGGAGTCAGCAACTCGGAACCGACTCTATACTGCGAGGCGTCCAAACCCAAACCATGATCAAATACTTTCCCACATAATCGCACAAAAGCGCGCTTTTTCTTTTAAGAAAAACTTTCCCTGCCCATAAAGATTTTCTCATACCTACGAAATAAAGTTATTGACAGAAGAAGCTTTGACCCTATAATGAGGCCAATTACGAGGCTGGCCGCGAATGAACCTCACCAGAAGAGATTTCTCCAAGCTGATGCCGGGTGCAGCCTTCGCCCTGCCGATGCTGGGTGCGGGAGCAACTACCTCGCTGGCCGCCGGGCCGACTTCCCTCCGCCTGGAATCGTTCAACCTGAGCGGTGTCCGTCTGCTCGATGGGCCGCTCAAGCAGCAGTTCGATCAGTGCCGCGAAATCTTTTTGAGCATTCCCGATGACGCCATTCTGTTTGGCTTCCGCCAGCGGGCGGGTCTGCCGTCGCCGGGCAAGAGTCTGGACGGTTGGTACGGCAAGGATTATTTCAACGCGTTCGGGCAGTATCTGGCTGGGATGATCCGCATGGCGAAGGCGGCCGGCGACGGGCCGTTGCAGGCTAAGGCAGTATTCCTCATGCGCGAGTGGGCCAAGGCGATCGATCCGGACGGTTTCAGTTTCTACACCAGGAAGCCCAACGTGATGCATTACCCGTATGAAAAGACGATGGGTGGACTGAACGATCTTTACGAATATGCGGGAGAGAAGGATGCACTCGTGTATGCCGATCGGATCACCGATTGGGCGATAAAAAACCTTGATCGCACACGCGAGAATCCGCCCGGCGGAGGCGGACAGGAGTGGTACACGCTCAGCGAAAACCTCTACCGCGCATATCTGAATACGGGCGATCCGAAATATCGGGAGTTCGCGGGAGTTTGGCACTACGATAAGTATTGGAACGCCTTCGCAGATGGTCATCCCGATGCCGTCGGTCTGCATGCTTATAGCCACGTGAATACGCTCAGCAGCGCCGCCATGGCCTTTCGCGTGACTGGCGATCCCAAGTACCTGCGTGCCATCGTGAATGCCTATGACTACTTCCAACAGACACAGTGTTATGCCACCGGGGGATACGGCCCCGCGGAGAACCTTCTTCCAGCCGACGGATCGCTCGGCGAATCGCTGGAAAGCAGCTTCGATACCTTCGAGACCCCGTGCGGCAGTTGGGCCGGATTCAAACTCTCCAGATATCTTATGGGCTTCACCGGGGAAGCCCGCTATGGCGACTGGGTTGAGCGCCTAACCTATAACTGCATTGGCGCCGCACTTCCCATGACGGGAGCGGGCAACACTTTCTACTACGCGGACTACCGGATCTGTGGTGGCGCGAAGGTCTATTACGAAAGCACTTGGCCATGTTGCTCGGGAACTTATCCCCAGGCTGTCGCCGATTATCACAACTTGATTTACTTCAAGGATCGCGACGGCTTGTATGTCAACCTGTTTGTACCTTCCGAAGTTACCTGGAGCCGCGACGATGGCGCCATTGTCCTTCGTCAGGAGACATCTTATCCGGAAAGCGGTCGTGTGGTACTGACAATCGCGTCCGACCGGCCCGTTGAGATGCCTTTGAGCTTTAGAGTTCCGGCGTTTGCCACATCTGGAATGCCCGTCAGGATTAATGGAGCGCCGGAGCGCGTTGAGGCCCAACCCGGAAGGTGGGCGACTATCAAGCGGCAATGGAGTCGGGGTGACGCGATCGAACTTCAGATCCCTCTCGAACTTGCCTTCGTTCCAATCGACAAGCAGCACCCGAAGAGGGTAGCGGCAACTCGTGGGCCAGTAGTTCTTGTGCGACAGGGACAGCCCCCTGTGCCTGACTTCTCCAAGTGGACTCCAATTGGAAACGACCGTGCGGCCTTCGAAGTGACTTCGACAACAGCCAGTCGCTATGTTCCCTTTTATCAAGTTCCAAAGGACCAGCCGTATCAAATGTACTTCGACCTCGATGTATAGGCTTTCGTGTCCAGAGGCCATTGGCCTGCACTCGATGTTCGGTGTCTCATTCCGCAGGCCGTAAAATCGGAACCGGATCTTTGTAACCTAAACGACGTCTGGCGATTTTCTCTTTCCTCAAGAAAGAGATGACTGGAGCACTCTCAACTTAGGCAGTCTCACTCTGATTCGATCTAGCGGTTTCACTTCCCGGAGGTAAAGCTATGCAAACGAATGAAGTCGTCTCTCGTTGGGGCTTCTCCATGCCGAGTTGCCTTTCGACCGTTACCGCTCGATGCACTCTGGCTCTGATTCTTCTCTTGCCGTTGCCAATGTGGGCACAAACTTTTACAACATCCCTTCGCGGTACGGTGGTCGACGCTTCCGGTGCAGTCGTACCGGGCGCAACAATCGTGCTCGACAATAAATCGACCGGTTCTCGACTGACCACAAGTACGGATGCCAAGGGAGATTATCAATTTCTGCAGCTCCCGCCGGCATTCTACACGATCACAGTGAGCGGGAAAGGTTATGCCGATCAAGTCAAGGAGGCTGAACTGCTTGTCAATCAGCCGGCGACGATCTCCTTTTCCATGTCTGTTCATGCAGCGGAGGAAGTGGTCAACGTTTCAGCGGAAACTGAGACGCTCAACACCACTGATGCCGCGCTGGGAAACTCGGTCAACAACGACACCATCGAATCTCTGCCCATGGAAGGCCGAAATGTGCCGGACCTTCTCAGCCTTCAACCGGGGGTACTTTATCTGGGCAGACAAATTAATCAGAGCACTGATAGCCGGAGCGGCGCAGTCGCGGGCGCTCGCTCCGATCAAGCCAACGTGACCCTGGATGGCATCGACGATAACGACCAGGAAAACAGTTTTGCATTCACCGGGGTGGTGCGATCGACTCTCGATTCAGTTGAGGAATTTCGCGTAACCACAACCAATGCAGACGCCGATTCGGGGCGTTCTTCGGGCGCGCAGATCTCCCTGATCACCAAGAGCGGTACAAACCGATTTCACGGCGGTCTCTACGAATACAACCGAAATACGGCAACCGCGGCCAACGACTGGTTTAACAAGGAGGCCGAATTGGCCTCCGGGCTGCGTAACAAACCAGGTGAACTCATCCGCAACACCTACGGAGCATCGCTTGGCGGCCCAATCCTGAAAGATCGTTTGTTTTTCTTCGTCAACTACGAAGGACAGCGTACGGCCGAAAACGTACAGTCGACGCTCACGGTGCCCACTAACTCACTACGGGCCGGCGATGTTATATATGCCAGCGCCGGCGACATCAAGGTTACACTGACACCCAGCGAGATTTCCGCAATGGACCCAGGCTGCACGGCATGCCCGCTGGGGCGCGGGGTAGATCCTGCTGCAATCGCGCTATTCAATCAATATCCAGTGAGCAATGGTTTCGTCGAGGGAGACGGGTTAAACACGGCCTCCTTTACATGGTCCGCTCCGAATCCTACGACCCTTAACACGTACATCGCCAAGATCGATTACATGATCGGTAAACATAGGCTCTTTGTCCGCGGCAACCTTCAGGGCGACAAGACCTCCGGGCCTCCGGAATTTCCCGGCGACCCGCCAAGCTACCTTCTCACCAACAACACAAAGGCAGTGGCCGCTAACGACACGTGGACTATCAGCAACAACCTGATTAACGCGGCGCGCTATGGGTATATCCGTCAGGGGATCGGGAATCGCGGAGCTGGCGACGGACCTTATGTCGACTTTGTAGGGTTCAGCTCGCTGGACGCGGAGAACCGTACCACCATCAATCAGGTTCCGGTACATAATTTCGTTGACGATATCACCTGGGTCAAACACAGCCATACCTTGCAATTCGGAGCGAACTACCGATTAATCCATAGTTTGTCCTCTTCCGACAGCACTTCATGGAATTCGGCCGACGGCAATTTCAGCTATGTCAATCTTTCCGGACTTGCGAATACGGGGCAGAGCCTCGATCCCGCTGCTTTCGGGTATCCAGCGGTCGCCTCGTCGTTTGCCAACTCTTACAATAACGCCATCATTGGTGCGACCGGCCTGCTGAGCGACATCAATACTGCAAGCAACTATGCCGTGTCGAAGAGCGGGCAGACCGGAGATCTGCTCAGCCAGGGCGCTTTGGTCAATCGAGATTTCAAAACCAACGAGTTTGAATATTATTTACAGGACCAATGGAGAATGCGCCCAAATCTCACCATTACATTCGGGCTGCACCACACTCTGCTGCAAACCCCATACGAAATCAACGGGCAGCAGGTCCAGGCGGTTACCGACCTTCAGGGCTGGTTTGAAACGCGCACACAATACGCTGCTCTAGGGCAATCGATACAACCGACCATTTATTTTGCGCCATCCGGCCAGGCCCGTGGACTTAAGTCCTTCTGGCCGATGAACAAAGGAAACGTTGCGCCGCGATTTGCCATCGCCTATTCGCCTTCCGCGGAGCACGGAATATTGCACGCGCTCTTCGGCAGCGGCAACCAAAGTTCGATTCGCGCGGGATTCGGAATGTACTACGACCACTACGGACAGGGAATTGTAAACTCATTTTCCCAACTAGGATCTTTCAGCCTGTCATCAACTTCGACGAGTGCCTTCCAAACTGTCCAATCTACGCCGCGGTTCAGTGGCCTGCACATGGTCCCGCCCCCAAACGCTCCGCCCCCGGCAAGCTCGGTTACCTACCCGACAGCGCCGCTGGGTGGTCTTAATGCGAATAATTATCTCGGAGTCGACAATCATTTGACGACTCCTTACTCCTACGCTCTCAATCTTTCCGTTCAACGGCAACTCGGTGCCGGCTTCATGCTCGAGACAGCATATGTCGGCCGTATCGGCCGCCACCTTATGCAGCAGTACGATTGGGGAGAACCCCTTGACCTGGTCGATCCCGCATCGGGTGTCGATTACTTCACCGCCGCGACCGAACTATCTAAGGACGGATATGCGGGTGATACAACCGTCGCGCCCATTCCATATTGGGAGAACCTGTTCCCCGATGCCGCAAAGAATGGCTTGAGCGCAACACAGAACATCTATAACCTGTGGTCAACCCTGCTCGGAAACGAGACCTACTCGCTCTTCAACCTCGATCTGTTGTGCAACCCTGGTTGCGATGGTCAAACAAACCGCTACTTTGCCCCACAGTATGGCGCGCTGTACATATGGGATTCAAACGGATACAGCAGCTACAACGCCGGGCAGCTTGTAGTTCGCCATCCCATGGCGCATGGAGCCCAGATCGACTTCAGTTACACCCTTAGCAAGTCATTGGACCTGGGATCGGATACGGAGCGCACCTGCCAATTCTGCAAAGGCGGAATTGCAAGCCCGATTATCAGCACCTGGCGTCCCCGTGATAACTACGCCGTTTCGGACTTCGATACCCGTCACCTGATAACAGCGGATTGGGTTCTGGGGCTGCCCTTTGGACGAGGACGCCCGCTTCTCGGAGACGATGGAAAGATCCTGGATGGAATCGTGGGGGGATGGCAGTTGACGGGACTATCTCGCTGGACCAGCGGCCTGCCTTTCGGAATCCTCAATAGCTCAAATTGGTCGACGGACTGGACTCAGGTAAGCTGGCTTGTGCAGACGGCTCCAGTCCAAACTGGAAGGCACATTGGGAGCGCCGGGGCACCCCAGTTCTTCACTGACCCGTCGGCACTGCAAAATGGATATGTCACGGGCTCTCCAGTACGCAATTCGTATCCAGGAGAGGCCGGAGAACGAAACCGGTTTCGAGGAGATGGCTATTTCGGAATTGACTCGGGACTTTCAAAGAGCTGGAAAATTCACGAGTCGAACACATTGAAGTTTTCCTGGGAAGCTTTCAATGTGACAAATTCAGTGCGCTTCAATGTGTATTCCATGGACACCGATGTATCGTCTGGGGGATTCGGTTATTACGGCGCCACATTGACGGCGCCCCGCGTGCAGCAGTTCTCGCTTCGCTATAGCTTCTAGGGGCGGCTGCGATGCAGCCCAACCTGCCTGATCCACGAGGCGCCTTTGGCAATCAACCAGAGGCGCCCTTTTGCAGGAGATTCAGATTTTGTTTGACACCAAACGATCTTCCGGACTGTTCAAGTCTTGCCGGGCGGCGCATTCAAGGATCCGCATGAGAGGGCTCTACCTGCTCGGCACATTCATTCTCCTCACCTCAGCAGCGGTCTGGACACAAACGCCCGACAACGATTTCCTGGATGGCCTGGGCCTGGCGAAACTGAAAGATTATTCAAGCCACCGGGTTTCCAGCGGCAACCGTTACGTGTTCAGTAACGACGACAGCAAACGGATCATGCCCGGTCAGACGTTCGTCATGGCCGATTTGACCGGCCCGGGCATGGTGACGCATATCTGGCTGACGATCGCCCAAAACGAGTTTGGCTGGCCTCGGCTTTTGCGCTTGCGGGTCTACTACGACAGTTACAAGACTCCGAGCGTGGACGCGCCGTTAGGCGACTTTTTTGCAGTGGGACACGGCGCGGAGCGCGACGTGAATTCAATGATGGTTCGCGACAGCTCGTTTGGGAGAGCGCGCAACAGCTATTGGCCGATGCCGTTTAGAAAGTCCTGCCGCATCACACTGACCAATGAGGGTCATCGCTTCGTACCGATGTTCTACTATCATGTCGATTACCGCAAATATATTTGGCTGCCAAATGACATCGGATATTTCCACGCCTACTATCGCCAGGAAAGACCCGCGCGCAGCGGTTATAACTACGCATTTCTTGACATCAAGGGAACAGGGCACTACGTAGGAACTGTGCTTGGCGTGGTTCAAACGCAGATTTCATGGTTCGGTGAGGGCGACGATCTGTTTTATATTGACGGGGCCCACCAGCCGCAAATCTACGGTACCGGGACAGAAGATTATTTCAATGACGCATGGGACCTTCGCGATGCGAGCGGGCCGTGGACCGGAACGCCCATTGCGGAGGGAGAATTGCCGGGATCAAGACTATCGGCTTATCGATGGCACGTCCCCGATCCTATCGCTTTCACCAAGTCGATCTGGGCCGGCATCGAGCACTCCGGATGGACTTCCAATCCAGATGGTTCGGTTCGCTCCGGATTTGAGGAACGGCCAGATAACTTCTCCAGCGTAGCTTTCTGGTATCAGAGAGGGGTGAATGAAGGGCTTGCTGAACCCCCTTTTGGAGACGAGCGCCTCCCCTTCGGGAATGCGGCCCAGATTCCGATTGAGAACTCGATCGCGGAAGTCACGACAGAGCAAGGCCAAGCCTCTGTACTGAAGGATGTCGATTGGGCGAAAGATATCCTCTATTTTCGGGCACAGGGAGTTGGATCCAAGATGAACGTGCCCATCGATGTGGCCGAGGAAGGACACTATGAGATAGTCGCGGAAATTGCCGAGGGACCGGATTATGGCGATTACATCATCCAGGTAGATGGACAACCGACGAATCTGGACACGCGCAAGCCTTCGACTTCGGAGATCCCATTACCGGGACCGGAAGTCTTCCACAATTATCTGACTGAACTCTATGTCGCCAGGGACAGAACTCTGGGAATGTTCCAACTCAAACCGGGGAGGCACATCCTAACATTTATTGTCACTGGTAAGGACCCCCATTCGGTGGGCTACAACCTGGGTATTAATGACGTAGTCCTCGAAAAAGTTGAAGAGACCAGCGAACTCCAGGACGTTCGCGAGGCGATGTCGGCAGATACGAGTGGAATCGTGTATCGGGGTCGTTCGCTGAGCGCCTATGTTGCGAAGCTGCGAACAGCTCCGGAGAATGAGCGTCCTGATTTAATTCGCGCTATCGGCAGTTTCGGCGCTGACGGAGCTAATGCCTGCCCGCAATTAATCGCCGCGTTGTCCGATTCATCGCCGGCCGTTCGCGTGGCCGCTTCCGGAGCACTTGCGCAGGTCGGTCAACGCAGTTCAACTGACGCCGCGGTGGCGCTTGCCAAGGCACTTTCCGATCCCGACCCTGAGGTACGCGCCCTGGCCTCTATTGCCTTGGGCTCGATAGGTTCCAAGGCGGCAATCTCCATGCCTGAGCTGGTGCGCGCATTGAGCGATCCAATGGACTATGTGCGCGCCACGGCGGCCGATGCGCTTGGAGCCATGGGCGCGAAAGCCAGTGCAGCGGTCGGGCCACTTGCAACAAGGTTGCTCACACACGATCAAGGCTTTGTGTTAGCGAGCATCGCCTACGCGCTGGGAGACATCGGCCCGGCGGCGAAGGACGCAATACCCGCACTCAAGCAGGTGTTGGCGCAACGACGGGTCGGCAGCGCCGCTGAAGAGGCCATCCTGAGAATTGAAGGGAAGCCGGTTCCGGAGTATCACCAATGAGCCGGCCTTTCATGCAGCGTGTGGCTCTCTGTAGTGGCTTGTGGCCGATACTGCTGTGCCAAGCCGCTCAGAGCCAAACTCCAATTGATTCCAAAACCTTAGAGTTTCGGCGCGCAGTCGACGACATCGCAACTGAGGCGCTGGTGGCTACCGGAACCTCAAGCGTATCTCTCGCCGTCGTATTGGATGGCAAAGTTGCGTACGAACACGCCTATGGAACGGCACGTCTGAATCCCAGCATTGAAGCAACCCCGGAGATGCGGTATAGCCTGGGCTCGGTGAGCAAGCAGTTCACGGCGGCGGCGATGCTGAAACTTCAGGAACAAGGCAAGCTGTCTCTCGATGACCCTGTCTCGCGCTTTCTTCCGTCTCTTACGAAGGCCAATAACATCACTATCCGCGAACTGCTCTCGCACACGTCGGGATACCGTGACTATTGGCCTCAGGACTACGTTCCGCCGTTCATGCTGGTGCCACTCACTCCAGAGCAGCTCTTGACTCAATGGGCAGGGCGGCCGCTCGACTTCGAGCCAGGCACACAGTGGCAATACAGTAACACCAATTTTGTCGCGGCGGCCCTGATCGTTGAAAAGGCGAGCGGCAAGCCGCTGATGGATTTTCTGCGCGAGAATATCTTTCTCCCGGCTGGCATCACAAAAGTAGCAGACGTAGACAACGGACCCTTGGGCGAGCAGGACGCTGCAGGCTATCTTCGCTACGCGCTCGGACCGCTTCACAGCGCTCCCAAAGAGGCGAGGGGCTGGCTTTTCGGAGCAGCCGAACTCGCCATGACGGCAGAGGACCTGGCGAAATGGGATGCTGCCATGATCGGCCAGCGAATTCTGAAGCCTTCTTCCTATCGCGAGATGCAAACCGAAGTGCTCCTCAAAAATGGAACAGGAACGCAGTACGGTCTGGGCATTGGCGTTAAGCAGCTCTCGGGGCATCGGGTGCTTGAGCACGGCGGCGAGGTGTCTGGTTATTCGGCAGAAAATCTCGTATTTCCTGATGACCGCGTGGCGATTGCAGTGCTTACGAACCAGGATATGAGCAATGCTCCATCCGCGATCGCGCACAAGGTCGCTTCTTTGTTGATTCCGGAGGACGCTGCAACGAGAAATGGGGAGCTTCGCCAGGTCCGGACGATCTTCGAATATCTTCAGAAAGGGCAGATTGATCGCACGCAGTTCAGTGCGGATGCGAACAGCTATTTCACCCAAGTGGCGCTCAGGGATTTTGCATCTGGACTCGCTCCTCTGGGACAGCCTCTGACGTTCGAGCCTTCAGGTGAACAGGAACGCGGTGGGATGAAGTATCTTGCCTATACCGTCAAGTTTTCCCAAAAGACTTTGGACGTGTGGGTCCGCGTGCTTCCGGACGGTAAAATTGAGCAATACCAGATAGCGGCGGAGTTCTAACGATGAATGGGCAGGAAGTGCCAACCAGCGTGCTCGATCGTAGCGGAACAGACTATTCAATCAGGGATCTTTCTCATGTATTCACACCGGCCCTGGCGATTTATGAAGCCAACGTAGAGCACAATATCAATACGACCATTCGCCTGCTTGGAAACGATCCCGGCCGCTGGCGTCCGCATGTGAAGACAACTAAGCTGGCGTACGTGATGCGGATGCTGACAGCCCGTGGCGTAACAGCCGTGAAGTGCGCCACGACCCTCGAGCTGCTCACGGCTTGCGAGTCGGGCGCCCGCGACGTCTTGTTGGCCTACCCTGTAATTGGACCGGCAGCGGGACGCACCGTGGAAATCGCTTCAGCATACCCTGAGATTGCGATCTCGGTGCTGATCGATTCTCAGATACAGCTGAACCAATGGGCCGGCACACGAATCGGTGTGTTCCTGGATATCGACCCGGGAATGAAGCGGACGGGCGTTCCGCAGGATAATTTCGATGAGATTTTAAGGCTCGCGCGGAAGATTCAAGAGAGCGGAACGCACTTACGTGGTTTGCATTATTATGACGGGCACCTGAACGACACGAGCATTGATGCGAGGACAAAGCGAGCCCATGGCGGCTACAATCGTCTGCTGGAAACCGTAGGCTTGCTCGAGTCCCGGGAAGTGCCGATCGAAGAGGTAGTCACTACCGGGACGCCGACCTTTCCATGCGCCCTCTCCTATCGCAATTTTGTCGGCGCGTCATTTACACATCGCGTTTCCCCGGGGACACTGGTGTATGGCGATCTGGCGAGCCAGGCTGCGTTGCCGGCGAGCTTCGGCTACCGATCTGCGACCCTGGTTCTTTCGCGCGTAAACAGCGCCGCAGGTTCGGGGCGGTTGTGCTGCGATGCGGGCCACAAGGCGGTTTCGGTGGACGCTGGCGTTCCTAATTGCTCAGTTTTCCAATGGGAGGGTTTGATCCCTTTACAGCCGAGCGAAGAGCATTTGCCGATTTCAGTGCTCGCGGATGCCTCCGCGCCCGGACTTGGGGAAGTCCTGTATCTAACTCCGAAGCACGTCTGCCCAACGGTGAATAATTTTTCTCATGCACTCATCGTTCGAGACGCGGAAATTGTTCGTGTGGAAGCTGTAAGCGCTCGCGGGCGTGAAGCTCCCATCTGGCTCCCTAAAAAGCCTTAAGGGCGATTCTTGTAGAAGCTGCTCGGGTTTATTTTTCGTAGTAACTTGGATTGCGAAACTCCAGCGATTCGCCGGCGGTTATTTCATGCGAGCTCACTTTCGCCACACTGGAATTGGCAGACATTTGTTGTTGATCCTTGCCGCAATCTCTCCGGTTTTCCTGTTGATGTTTATCGATGTCTCTTCCGTCCTGCGCGCCCAGAATCCGAACGGCACGCTTCGAGGAGAAGTGCAGGACGGCAGCGCGGCGCAAGTGCCGGGCGCTCTGGTCGTGGTACAGGCCGCCGGGTCTTCCATTACCCGCTCTGAGAACGCAAATGCGCAGGGAGAGTTTCGCATCGATGGACTGCTCCCTGGTGCCTATCATGTCATCGTGACAGCGAAGGGCTTTGCCCAGGCCACGGCCGATGTGGACGTTGCAGTCAGTTTTGTCCGCGATCTCGACGTCACACTGAAGCCGGAAAGTGAACACGACACGGTGAATGTGCAGGGCATTCCTTCCTCGATCACGGCCGAGACAATTGACACTGCGAGCGCGGTGCATGGGGGCGTTGTTGGCAGCCAGGACCTTGACTCTCTTCCGCTTCCTGCGCGCAGCTTCGCCAACATTGCTTACCTCGTTCCTGGAACCGAGCCTGTGGAACCTTCCGACCCTAGCAAGGCGCGCATCACGGCTGTTTCCACCGGGGGAAGTTCGGGCTTAAACAACGAGTTGACGGTCGATGGCGCCGAAAACTCCGACGACTGGATCGGCGGCTTTCTGCAGAATTTCTCGCCCGATGGCATTCAGGAATTTGCCCTACGCACCTCGAATGAAGACGCCGATACCGGCTGGACCACCGCAGGATCCGTAGTGATTACCACCAAGCATGGCACCAATGACTGGAGCGGCGAAGGGGCTTTCTACGAGCGAGCAGCGGCGCTCAACGCCCGATTCCCAATTGAGAATCCGGCAGAAACGTGCAGCAATGGAGTTTGCGTGCGTAACCCCAAGCAGCCGTTCTCCCGCCAGAACTATGTCGGGACTCTGGGCGGCCCATTGGTAAAAAACAGGGTGTGGTTCTTCACCTCATTCGAAGCAGTGCATGAAGATGCCGGCATCGCCTACAGCCCGTCCAATATCTCACAATTCGACGCGCTGAGGGCGATCGCTTCTGAAGGCTTGATCTCCAGCGTGCCCTCCATCGCCGTTCCCGCCTTTGTTCCCATCCCTTTTCGCGACTATCTCGGCACGGTGCGTTTTGACTGGGCCGAGTCTCCGAAGTCGCAATGGTTTGTGCGCACATCAGAGGACACCTACGTCACCCACAACGCGCTGGTGGAGCAAGGGACTCTGCCTTCCGCAGGGCTGCTCACGCACAATAACTACTGGAACGTGGTACTCAGCAATGCCTATACATACAGCCCGGCGTGGCTTGGTAATCTGGTTTTGGACGCCAGCCTGTTGCACCTTACCGAGACGCGTAACTCGAATCTTGGCTTCGCGCTGGCCTTTCCCTTCAGTTCGACAGCGCTGACGATTTCCGGATTCGAAACTTTCGGCGACAACCAGTTTGCCACTCCCATCACTCTCTTTCCAAATCTGCGCAATCAGGACAAATACCAGTTTCGTTACGACGTGACTCACGTTGAGGGGAGTCACGTTCTAAAGGTAGGTGTCGACCTTATTCATGAGCCGGTCCTCAGCGGCGCCTTTGCATCTAAGGCCGAGCAGATCATCAAGTATTCGGCCAATCCTGATTGCTATATCGATCCGCCGGGATCCGACTGTGGTGGTATCACAAGCGCATTGCCGTTCTATTTTGTTTCGCCAGCTTCGCAGTGCAATCCGGAACCCAGCATTACTTCCGGCATCACCTGCACTTATACTCCTGCAGGCGACGGAAGCTTCTCGCAGAATGTTCAACGACTCGGACTCTATGCTGAGGACTCCTGGCGCGTTTCGCATCATCTAACAGCCAACTACGGCCTGCGTTATCAAACCACTTACGGGCTGTTCGATGGTTCCGGCCGAACCCAGCTTGAGAATAGTGCATACATTACGTTGCGGGCCTTGCAGATTCCAGTTGTGCCCGGCGTGCCGCACGATTTCCGGAAGCAGATCGCCCCGCGGCTGGGAATCGCCTATTCTCCAGGCGGGAGTGAGAGAACCGTGCTTCGCGCGGGGTTCGGCTTGTTCTATGACGATCTCGCGCAGAATGGATGGGCAACCGCGTTCCAGGGCGTCAATGAGACCAACGCATCCACGGGAACGTGCGTTCTTGCCGGCGGCCCGGGAACATACGGGCTCGCTGGCGCTGGTTGCCTGAGAGGCGGCGGCGGAGCTACCGGCAGTCTCATTGGTTCCAATTACAAGACGCCCTACGCCATTCACATTGCGGGAGGAGCGGAGCGTGCCTTCATCAAGCATTGGCTGGCCGGCGCCGACTATACGCATGAGCAAGGGAACCATGGTTTTCGCGCCTTCCCCTATACCAGCGGCACGAATCTGTTCACTCCGCTTATTCCCCTCACGGATCCGGGCTATGGCACCGATCAGACGGATGTGGTGCCTGATGTGAATGTGTTTCAGTCCGACAATCGTTCCAGTTACAACGCCCTGATGTTGCATCTGCGGGGCAATATGCGCCGCTTCAGCCTGGCTGCAAACTATCAGGTCTCGAAGGCGCAGACCTGGGGTTGCTTGCTCGGCGAACTCTTTGATTATGTGGATGGCGTCTGCAAGTTACAGAATGGACCGGATGCCGGGCAGCTAGATGCTTTCGGGCCCGGTGATTACGGCCCCTCCGGCGAGGATGTTCGCCATCGCTTTGTGCTTGCCGGTACAGATAATCTTCCGGCCGGTTTCGAATTAAGCAGTGTCACCCAGCTTGAGAGCGCCCGCCCCATCACCATCACCAATGCAGACGACACCGAGCGCATTTGGGTAAACGGGGTGTACACAAGCCTCGACGAATTTCGTGGAACTCCGTACATGCAGACTGACATGCGCATCGCCTGTTCCTTCAAAATAGGCGAGCACTGGCTGATCAACCCATTCGCGGAGTTCTTCAACATCTTCAACCGAAGCAATCCCGGCGCAAATTACGCCGTCAACGTCACGCAGCTTCCAGTCCCTGCAGATCAAATGAAGCCGAACCAAAGCGGAGTTACAAACGTAGTCCTCATTTGCGCCGTAGCCGACTGTTCCCAAACCGCGCCCATCACCAGCCTGAAGCAGCTGGAGATTCCCGAGGGCGCTTTGGGAGATTTCTTCGGCCCCGGTACGACGGTTGGCATACCGTTCGCTGCCCAGCTCGGCGTCAGGGTGACATTCTAGGAGGGTGGCAATACGTCGGGCGTCATCTCGGTTTGAGGCTGGCGTAATCTGGATCAATCATCGACCGAGATGATTGATCTCTTCCACTGCCGCTGGCAGATGGTGTGGGCTGCGGAAAGGGGTCGAATTTCCAGGCCAGGACGCAGTCGATCTCCCGGTTTCTTTTGCCGCCATCAATTTGATGAGCTGAGGACGGCCCTCTTGACGGCCCAACACGTCGCCGCTTTTTCACATGAATTCAATTTTTTATTCTGGCTATCTGTGGTTTTCTGATACTATTCGGTCGTTGAATCCAGTTTCCGGGATCGACAAAATCGGTCCTTACGCATAGGCCCATCCCCAGGGTCGATCGCCCCTCGAATCCTCTACATGAAGGAGCACGTTGTGATGCCAATTCCCCGTACAGCCTGGGTTTGTGTCGTCGTCCTGCTTTCCTCGGTGTTGTCCAGCATCCCCGTAAAATCGCAAGCGCCACCGGCAACAGAGATCGTCGCCGTGAACAGCGGACAGTGTATTCAGGCCAGCGGAAGTTCCACAGCATCCGATACCGCATTGGTGCAGGAGCCTTGCGCCGGACCGACTGCCGAGAAATGGACGTTTACGCCCATCGGCTCGTACTACCACATCGTCTCGCAAAACAGCGGATACTGTTTGAACGTGGGCGGCGGTTCCCAGCAGTCGGGCGCGACTCTGATCCAGTGGCCATGCCAGGGCAGCACCCAGTACAACGATCAGTGGACGCTTCAGGCAGTGGGGAACTACTACCGCGTCATCTCCCGCAGCAGCGGACAGTGCGTGAATATCAATAACGGCTCGAGCAGCGCGGGAGCTGCCGTAATTCAGTGGCCGTGCCAGGGCGCCTCCTCGCTCAACGATCAGTTTTATGTCGACGTATCGGGAATCTCGCCGCTTACTTTGCCCTCTTCGTGGACCCCGGTGATCCCACTGTCCGTGAATCCGATCGCCGTGGCCAACTTGCCAAACGGCAATGTGCTGCTCTGGTCTGCCTACGCGCAGTTCACCTATGAGGGAGATATCGGCGACGCAACCAGCCAGACCTACTACGGCATCTTCAACCCATCGACGCAGGCGTCCTCCGAGGCGCTGGAAACCAATCCGGGCGCGGATATGTTCTGCCCCGGCACGGCAATGTTGCCCAACGGGAACGTGTTGGTGAACGGAGGGTCCAGCAGTCCCAAGACGACGATCTTCAATGTGTCGTCAGGCACCTGGACAGCTGATGCGAATATGAACCTGCCGCGCGGCTATGGAGCCGATGCGCTGCTCTCGACCGGATCGGTCTACACCATGGGCGGATCGTGGAGCGGCGGCGCGAATTATAAAGATGGAGAGGTGTGGACCAGCGGCAGTGGCTGGACGATTCTCGGAGACACGCCCGACGACAACGCCGTGGGTCCCGATCCTCAGGGCATCTATCGCGGCGACAATCATATGTGGCTGTTTGCGCAGAGTAACGGCATGGTGTTTCAGGCAGGTCCAAGCGCACAGATGAACTGGATCAGCACGAGCGGAGCTGGATCGATTCAATCGGCGGGCAACCGCGGCAGCGATCCATACAGCATCAACGGCAACGCCGCGCTCTACGACATCGGAAAAATCCTCAAGGTGGGCGGCGCGCCCGCCTATCAGCAGGACGTATCGACCACCACCTACGCAGCAAATTCGGCCTATCTGATTAACATCTCAGCCGGGCCGAGCGCGCCGGTCAGCGTGACAGCATTACCCGGGATGACCTATTCGCGGGCTTTCTCAAGCAGCGTTGTTCTGCCCAACGGCAGTGTGGTCGTCGTGGGTGGACAGAGCATACCCCAACCATTTACCGACACAGCCGCCGTCCTCACGCCGGAGATATGGAATCCGACAACGAAGACCTTCAGCCTGCTGAACCCGATGCAGACTCCACGCACATATCACAGCACGGCGATCCTGCTTCCGGACGGCCGCGTCTTTGTTGGCGGCGGCGGGCAGTGCGGAACCGGGTGTGCGGAGAACCATCTGAATGCGGAGATCCTGACGCCTCCTTATCTGCTCAACGAAAATGGCACCGCGGCCACTCGCCCGTCTATCGCTTCGGCCCCGACCTCGGCCAGCCTCGGACAGACCATATCGGTCACCGCGAACGGTTCGGGATATTCGTTTGTGCTGATGCGCCTTTCATCGATCACCCATACCACCAACAACGACCAGCGGCGGATTCCTCTCACCACACTATCGTCAACCGGAGACAGTTACCAGTTAGCTATTCCCACCGATCCGGGAGTGGCGCTGCCGGGCTACTATATGCTCTTCGCGCTGAACGCGCAGGGCGTGCCCAGCGCCTCAACGACCATCCTGATTCCGTGACCGGCAGCGCAACGGTGATGAAACCAGGCAACCTCACGAAGACACTGCTCTGGGCATCCGGTTGGTTGGTGTGCGCCCTTGGGATCTGCATAACTGCTGCCATGCCGCAGCAGAATCCTCCGGATTCTGCTGCGGTCCGCGAGTTCCAACGCGGACGGGATCTATTTACCGGGCGTGCCGATTTGGTGGGGCGCATCGCCACGCATCTGGCGGATCTGCCTCCCGAGGTGGTTCGCTGCGGCAACTGTCATGCCCCCGGAACGGAACCTGACGTGCCGCGCTCGCAAGCACCGCGGCTCGATCGCGACTTCTTGCTGGGTTCGCAGCGTCGGCGCGGCGGTCCCCTCTCGCGCTACGATCGCGATACCTTTTGCAGATTGCTGCGCAAAGGCATCGATCCCGCGAACATGGTGGTAAGTGAAGAGATGCCCCGCTATACGATCGGCGATCCGGACTGTTCAGCGCTTTGGCGCTTTCTAACGGATGGTGCACATGAGCCATAACCTTGAACTCTCGCGGCGCCGGATTCTCCGCGGCGCCTTCGCAACCGCCGCGACGACAATGGCCGGAGGCTGGAGAAGCAGGGCGCAAACCCCTGGGAACGATCATGACGGCCGTATCAATCCGCCGCGTCCCGTACCGGATATTCCGCTGCGATGCGCGGACGGCGCTTCGACCAGCCTCGGCACACAGTTGCAAGGCCGGGCAACAGCGCTCCATCTCATCTTTACCCAATGCACCACGACGTGCCCAATCCAAGGGGCGATCTTCAAGCGGGTGCAGGACCTTCTCGCCGACCAGACTGCGCACGCACTCCAATTGCTGTCGCTCAGCATCGATCCGGAGTCCGACACGCCCGAGGCCCTGCAACAGTGGCTGGTGCGCTTTCGCGCCCGCCCTGGCTGGGTTGCTGCAGCACCGAGGATCGAGGACCTGGCCGCGATCCGGAGCTTCTTTGGAGACGGAGGTCGCGCGGTCGGAAATCACACCACTCAGGTGCACATTATCGACAGGCACGGAGCATGGATCTGGAGAACCTTTGATCTGCCCTCCGCGGATTCGATTGCAGCAATCTTGCAGAAGATGGCCTGACGATCCGGTGACAGGAATTCTCACTTCCGATGCGGGTGGACGCAATTCGTCCAGCATGCGCGACCTGCTCTGTCTCAACTCTTCCAAGCTCAACCGAAGCTGCCCGGCCAACGCTGGATTAGCGTTGACGACTTTAGCCATCAGGGCTTCCCGCGCCCCATAAGAGAGCTCACTTCGAAGAGTCGATTCTGCTTCGGAGCGGAAATTCGATGGAGAACACTGTCCCTGAGCCGGTAGCTGCCTGACGGCTCTTCACGCGGATTGTTGCACCGTGCTTATCGAGAATTCCCTTACTCACCCATAATCCAAGGCCCGTGCCCGCCGTTCCCTTGGTCGTGAAGAACGGTTCAAACAGTCTTGTCAGCGTGTGCGTATTCATGCCATGGCCATTATCGGCGACTGTCACGCGCACAGCGCTCTGGCCCGATGCGGCTAATCGAAAGTCTCTCGTTTTCAGAATGATCTGTCCACCCTTCTGGGTCGCGTCGATCGCATTGCCAATAAGATTTGCAAATACCTGCCGGATCTCCGAGCCCATGCAATGAATTGACTGTTGCTCTGTGTACTCCCGGATCAGGTTGATCCCTGAGTTCCTCAGTCGCCCCTGATAGACAGCGATCGTCGAATCGAGCAGTTCCGACAGTTTCTCATCGCGCGCACTCGTGGCCTGGCGGTGAAACTTCAGTGCGTGCATGACGATGTGCGTCACACGGCCCAGTTCTTCCTCCGCAAGCGTTAGATAGGAGCGCAGCTCGTCTGACATGGGGGCGCGGCTCATCAGATGGTGCAGGCTGGTGACAGCCTGCAGCGGGTTATTGATTTCGTGAGAGATCGTCGCAGCCAAGCGTCCTGCCACAGCGAGTTTCTCTGACTTGTGCAAAGTTTCCTCGGCCAGCTTCTGGCCATTGACGTCAATGCAAACGCCGATGAAGCCGTCGAATGTGCCGTCCGGTCCAAAACGCGGAACCGCCCGATTTAAGATCCAGCGATGCTCGCCGCTCTTATGCCGCAGGCGAAGCTCGGCCTCAAATGGCGCACGAAGCCCGAAACTGTTGCGAAAGATTTCGGAAAAATGCGCGCTGTCTTCAGGAAAGATGTTATCGAGCCAGCCGCTACCTATTTCCTCTTCAACAGTGCGTCCGACAAAATCCAGCCAGCTGCGGTTGAAGTAATTTGCGCGCTGGTCGGGCCCGGCCATCCAGATGAGCGCTGGAGCCGCGTCGGCAATGAGACGGAAACGGCTTTCACTCTCCTCTACCTTTCTTCGCGCGTTTACTTGTTCAGTGACATCGACAATGTGAGCAAGTATTCCGTCAACGTTTCCCTCCGTATCGAACGTCGGCTGGTAGGAAAAATCGCAAAACTGCTGAGTAAGGGAACTTAGATTGGCGCCCAGATTGACCGGCGCCTCTTTGCCGGCGAAAGGAATCCCTGTGTTATAGACCTTGTCGAGTAATTCAAAATAGCCCTGTCCTTCGACTTCCGGAAGAGCTTCACGAATGGTCTTACCCACCAACTCGTCGACCGAATTCCTTCCCACGAGCTTCACGTAAAGCTCATTTGCGAGAACAATTCGGTGTTCCGGACCTCTCATCACGATAATGGCTGCGGGTGCGACTTGGAACAGGTCATGGAGTTTGTTACGCTCCGCCTCAGCCGCGCTGCGCAATGCATGTTCACGTTTCGACGACTCGTTTCTCAAGCCTGCCAGGCTCAATTGTGCGCGCACGCGCGCCAGCAGCTCGCGCCCGCTGAACGGCTTTGTCACGTAGTCATCTGCACCGGCCTGCAAACCATCGATGCGCGCTTCCTGTCCAGCCCGAGCCGAAACCAGAATCACGGGGATATGCTTTGTCACCGGATGCTCGCGTATCGCGTTGAGCAATTCGAAGCCGTTTATCTCCGGCATCATTACGTCTGCCAATACGAGGTCTGGAGGATTCGCGGAGAGCGCAGCGAGGGCCGATGCTCCATTCACAAAGGTCTCAACGCTATATTCTTTGCTGAGAACTCGCGAAAGATATTCCCGCATGTCTGCATTGTCGTCGGCCACAAGGATCCGGGCGCGAAGCATTGCTGAATCGGGCTCCTCGACAGGGAGCAGGTCGGCGGCCGGAAGGTCGATGTCGCCGGGAAGCCACCGCAGCGCCTCCTCAACATAGCCCTCGGCGAGGACCGTGAGTGAGAGGTCGCGCGATGCCGATGGCCGCTCTTCCAAAGGGGTGGGACCGGCAATAGGAATTGACACTGTGAACGTTGACCCTTTGCCCAACTGGCTTTTCACATCAATGCCTCCCCCATGCAGCTTTACGAGCTCTTGGACCAGGGCCAGCCCGATGCCCGTCCCTTCAATCGATCTGCCTCCTGAAGCCTCTGTCCGGTAAAATCGCTCGAAGACTCGCGGCAGATCGGCCTCAGGCATCCCGACGCCGGTGTCGGAGACTTCGAGTATCGCGAAATTTCCTTCGCGCCGCAGCCGGACCCTAATGCCTCCCGCCAGAGTGAACTTGAATGCGTTTGAGAGCAGATTGAGGACGATCTTCTCCCACATTTCACGATCCACAAAAACCGGCTCTCCGATCTGATCGCACTGGACCAGCAATTCGAGTCCCGCGCGCTCGGTAGCGGACCGGAAGGTGCTGGCCAAATCGCGAGTGAATTGATCGAGAGCCGTGGCTTCATACTTCGCGGTCACGCGGCCTGCTTCAATGCGGGAAAAGTCCAGGAGCGCGTTGACGAGCTTGAGCAGGCGCAGGCCGTTGCGATGGATCATTTTCAAACGGTCATAGTCCTCGCTAGAGGCGCCAGGTTGAGACTGGGCACGAGCCAGTGCATCTTCAAGCGGGGCGAGAATCAACGTGATCGGGGTGCGGAATTCGTGGCTGATGTTGGTGAAGAACGCAGTTTTGGCGCGGTCGAGCTCGGCCAGGGCCTCGGTGCGCTGGCGTTCCTGTTCAAAGGCCTCGACTTCGCGAATGGTATTGCCAATCTGGTCGGCGACGATGCGGTAGAAGGAGCGGAATTCTTCGCTCAGTCGCTTGCGCGGGTTGACGCCGGAGAGGAGAAATCCGGTCGGAAAATCTTTGCCCTTCTGGAGCATGGGGACCGCAATGGCCTCAAGCGGGGGAATGCCCCAGGGGGCGGTTGGCAGGCCGGCTGGATCCGGGGAATTGGGGGCCAAAGATTGGAGGTCGATTTCGCAGGCTTCGCCGCTCGCTAGGCTGGCGAGCGGAATCCAACATAGGTCGACCTCGGATCGCGAAAGACGCTCAGGGAGCAGGGCAGAGCCGGGCTGTATGTCAGTGGAGGCGACGAGAGTTGCCGAGTTTTCGGATTTATCGAAGAGGTAAATGGCGGCGAACGGGAAATCCTGATTATTTTGGGCGAGGATGCGGATCGCGGTCCTGCATGCCTCCTGGGCCCGAGAGAAGCGGCTGGCCGCGCGGGCATCCGCGAGATCGCGCGAGGTGCGCAAGCGACGCTCGCCGATAACGCGGCCGGTGGTTTCAAACACGGGGGTGAAGATGCCGCCGATGCCGCCGCTTTCATCGCGAATGGGACTGTAGGAGAAGGTGAAATAGCATTCCTCCTGATAGCCGTTGCGATTCAGCAGGAGGAGAAGATCATCGGCCCATGTGGCTTCACCGCGTTCGAGCACGCCATTGAGCATGGGTCCGATGATCTCCCATATCTCGGGCCAGACCTCGTGTCCGGGGCAGCCGAGAGCCGCAGGGTGCTTGGTGCCGATGATGGGCGCGTAGGAGTCGTTGTAGAGCATGACCAGCTTCGGCCCCCACCAGACGAGGATGGCGAAGCGGGAATTGAGACAGGTGCTAACGGAGGTGCGCAAACTCTGCGGCCATTGTTCCACTGGGCCGAGTGGCGAGGACCTCCAATCGAAGGCGCGCATGGCCGCGCCCATCTCTCCGCCACCTGCGAACACATCGGCCTTCGTCATTGCTTCAGGATCGCAATTCAAAATATCCATGGGACGCCCGCCTCAGCCGAACTTTAACGGCCGTGTCGATCGAAGATAGGTCTCGCCTGGAAAAAAGCACTTGCGTTCGGTGTCGCCTCGATCCCTGCTGTGTACACTGCGATTCTGATGATCTGCCGCAGCTTCATAACGTGGCGCCCCGGGAAGACCGGCCTTATCGAAATGGCCGGAACCAATTGCGAAGGTCATCCGCAAGCAACTCAGGTTCTTCCATCGCGGCGAAATGACCTCCGCGCGGCAACTCCGTCCACCGCTGCACATTGAAGAAGCGCTCAGCCCACTCGCGCGGAGGCCGGCTGATGTCTTTCGGGAAAAGTGCGAATCCCGCAGGAGCCTTTGTCGATCCAGTCCATTCCTTGATTCCTTCCACGGCCCCTGTGAATACCCTTGCATTCGCGTAATCATAATAAGGCAGGAAAGATGTGCCGTTTGATTCCGTCACCCAATAGAGCGCGACGATGGTGAGCAGTTCATCCTTTGTGAAACGGGACTCGATGTCGCCGTTAATACCAACGTATCTGCCAGGATCATGACGAAGAGCAGAATAACGAGGTTGAGATGCGGCATTTCGCTTTTTGGTGGCCCGTCTTCCAGTAAAATTTGAAGAAAGTGGCTTTAACTTGGACGCACCCGCGATAGAAACCACGGACGCCGAAGAACCATGCGTCTGGCTGCGGTTGAGAGCGCGGTTCGCGTCGCCGAGCGCAGGGGTTCAGCTTGCGAAACTGAGCGAGGGCGGGTCCCAATCGGCCAGGTCCTGTTCATTGCCGCCGATGTTCGCATCGTCCAGTCCCGAAACTTTCTTGCGCTTGTCAAAACTCGGCGTCACCTCCGTTCTGATTCGGCTGAACGTAAAAGCCGTAGACAGAAGAAACTGAGTGCCGACGTGATGAGACCAATGAATGCTCGCGTTCGTGCCCAGCGAGCCTGCGGCATCCACAAAGCTGAACAGGCTCGCAGTGGCTGTGCGCGCGCTCTGGAAATTGAATCCGTCGTGAAGCCGGTCTCTGCGGCCGAGCGTCTTCCGGAGGCGTGATTGCATCGAGGCTTGATGCGTACTGTTCAGCACCGGCGCCTGGTTTGCTGGCCGCAGGCTTAGGTGCCAGTGTAGGGAATCCAGACCTGCATCGCCGTGGGCGACCTGTTGGCCCATGCATAGTACGGAATGAGCTTGAACGTTGTTCGAGTCACTTCCGCGTGAACAGCTTCTTCCGCCACGGAATAGAGCGGCTCGCCGGAGGAAGCGCGTGCGAAGGAGCCTGGATGCTCGAGTACGATCACTCCTCCGAGTAGATCGGGAACATAACGGGCTTGGGTGGCAGGAGAAACCTCGGCGATGCAACTGCTCAATCCGTTCTGCCGCACCGCATCGGGTTGATCCAACAATTCCATGCAAAATACAACAGGCCCGCGCTGTAACGCCACTCGTCCACGATCTTCGGCGACTGCGGGATTTGCCTTGAGCAGTTGCGTCGACCCATCAAATTGAAGATGAATCGCGTCGCCGCTCGACCAGCGACGACGAATGGGAAGATACTTGCCGGGCTGGACTCCTGTGAGCGCCTTTCCGTTTACGGTTACCTCGTTCCTTCGCGACCAACCTGGAATTCTGACATAGACCGTGAAATCGCGAGACCGCTCCGGTTCAACGGAAATGTTAACTTCGCCGTCCCAGGGATAATTCGTCTTCTGCTCTATGCAAAAGTTGGTTCCATCTTCCAGTCGCCAGGTTAATCGGGAGTTATCGTAAAGGTGCACATAGACGCCGTCGTCACTGGTTGAATAAAAGTAACCAGGCAGCGAGGCAAAGGTCCGTTCCAGGTTGGGTGGGCAACAGGTCGTGTAGTACCACGGGTTGCGAATCTTTCCCTCCGGATCCTCGGCATATCGCGAATCCCCCGAAGGATCGAAGGCCAACGGGTTGCGATAGCAATAGGTCGTCCCGTCGAGCGACATCCCCGAGTTGATTCCGTTGTAGAGCGCGCGCTCCATCACGTCAGCGAATTTCGATTCGCCTGATGCCGCCAGCATGCGCCAGTTCCACATCATGTTGCCGATCGCTGCGCAGCTCTCCCCATAGGCGCGTGCATTCGGCAATTCGTAGGGATCGCCGAAGGCTTCGCCTTCCTGACGGGCGCCGACACCTCCGGTTACGTAGAGCTGATGTGAAGTCAGGTCGTCCCAGAGCCTGGTCAAAGCTTGCCAGTAGGCAGGATCGCCGGTCTCAAGATAGTAGTCCGTTGCGCCGCAACAGGCGTACATTGCGCGAACCGCGTGCCCCTCAAATTTGGTTCGCGAGGTAAACGGAATTCCGCAGAACATATACGCGATTTGGCTCGGCGAAAGAGGAATCCGATCGTCTCCGTGGAGAATGTAGCCGGCCAGGTCAACGTAGGCGCGGTTGCCGGTCGTGCGGTAGAGTTCCACGAGCGCCATCTCAATTTCCGGGTGGCCCGCGACGATTCCCCTTTGCGTCGCACCCGGTCCGTAGTTCGGCATCAGAAAATCGTCGATAAAGCGGATGCCGGCGTCGAGAAGAGTGCGGTCGCCGGTGGCGCGATAATAGGCAATCGCTCCCTGCAACAAGTGGCCGATGCTGTACAGTTCGTGCCCGGTGGTCTGCGTCGGATATAACATGCGCTGCGGCTTTCGATCTTCCACAAAATAGGTGTTCAGATAACCGCCTGTCTCCTGGGCCGCGACGATATCGTGGATCATCGCATCGGCGGTCGCCCTCAGCTCCGGTTGCTCGCCGGACTGAAGCGCAAATGCAGCGGCCTCGAGCCACTTGTAAATATCGGAATCGGAGTAAACGGGGCCCTTTTGCGGCTCCGGGGATTTGCCCTCGAGACGAAGAAAGTTGTCCATTCGGCCGTGTGCAATCAACTGCTCGCGCATCGTGGGAATACTCGCTGCCGCGTTCGTCTTGCGGCGACGCGACCAGAATCCATCCTCGATTGTCACTGCCCTTACGGGTACGGATTTTAACCGCGCAAAGGGTGACTTGGAGAAGTTGGCAACGCCTGCATCGTGCCACGCGGCGCTTGAAGCGCCAGTTGTGTCAGGCTCCGTCTTCAGAGAAAGCAGGCTTTCCGACTTCGGAAGCACCACCGCGACCGCAGGCGTAACGCAAGACGCCGCTGCGGTAGCGAGGAACTTGCGGCGAGACATCTCAACTTTCATCTTCGATCTCCTCCGGGGCGGTTCTCCCGGGCCGATTCAAGAAACCAGCTTGATCTCCTGCAGGCACATGCCGTAGCGGCTGCCTGGCGGATCGATTGGATATTCCGTGTGCAGCCAGTCGTTTGTGAAATTGGCGCTGTAGCACAGCCACATGGTTCTTCCATCAGCCTGGATGAACTTGCCGGGAATATTGACGAAGTACCCCTGCGACCCGAAATCCTTCAGATTGCACACCAATCGCCACGGTCCAGCCACTTTGTCGGCCTCCAGGATCAAGGTGCTCATCGTTCGCGTGCTCGGCCATCCGTCGGCAACGCACATCAAAAACCGGTTCAAGACGGGATGATAGGTGATTGTGACGCTGCCTAAATTGTTTTTCCACTCCAGCATTGGCCGCATGTCTTCAAAGCGATGCGACCACAGTGCGACGCCTGGCGAATCGTAGCCCGCGAAGAATTCATACTGGCTTGCGTCGTTCACTGTATCCGGACTTAACGATACTCTCATCAAATAAATCGCGTCTCCCGATAGCCAGCTTACTGCTCCAAGCCGTGGATGCGGCGCATCGGGCGCTGCGCCGTGCCCGACAAGATACGCCTTGCCGTCTGGCGAATGCAGCATGTTCTTGCCGAAGTCCACAAAGTGCATGACTCCAATCTGAGGAAGGCCCAGCGCCGGAATCAATGAGCCGATGTCGCTGCCTGGAGCGTCGCCGTTGAAAACCTTCTTTGTCTGCTTCTGCGCGCGCAGTTGGTCCCCTGTGCCGTGCACGTCCTGCGCGAACAGCGGCGCCCATGGCGTGCACGGGCTCTCAACCCAGGTCATTCCAAAATCGCGGGAGTAGCGGCAGCCCAGATAGGGACCGAGCCACGCCCAGTTGTATACCATGTCTCCGCTCTTGCGGTAGTTGATGTCGCAACAATACGTTCCGTAATACCAGACCCCGTTGTAGACAAGGTTGGCGCATGGGTAACGGCCACCGTAAGGCATGCCCGAGGACTTCCAGTTCCCCAGGGCCGTCACTTCCAGTCGCAACGGATCATTGCCCGCGATCTTCGCAAACCCCGTTGTAGCGTTGAACCCTTGATCGCACGCGGAATGCACTTTGTTCCCGGTCGCGTCGAGCACATAACCGTCGGCGAACGATGAGTACTGCAGGCCGTCGCTTGCCCAGGAGGGGTACCAGGTGTCTGCGTGGGCATACTCCCGATGGCGACCAGTGAAGTACACCCCATAAAATTTTGGCGACCGGTCAATTGGACATTGCGCTACAGGCTGCGACTTCCACTCGCCCGGATAAGGATGCGTTGGAACTGCCCCGCTTTTGGCTTCAGATGAAGACCGGCTCGCTAATGCTGACAGACCGAAAGCTATAAACCGCCGGCGCGAACATTCTGTCAATTCAGGATCCCTCCGCACATTTCATGGCGACGCTGCGCCAGGCTGCAACCAATGCTATCCGGGAGATTGATGCCGAATTCGGGTGAAGTTCTTCAAACGAAGATGCCAGTTGTGCTAACTGCGTGCTTGCACAACTGGCACCGTCAAGACGTCTTCGTTTGGAACTTCTGTTTCCGGCATGCCTGACCCGATTCCACTGGTTCGGACAAGCACCCTCCAGCTTTCTGAAACTCGTCGCGCGGCAGAGAGGCCCGCGTTTTCCCGCTGGCCTCTCATCGGCCTGGTTAGAAGCTGGCGCGCAGGTGCAACTGCAAGCTGCGCGACGGGTATTGGCTGGTGGCCTGTCCGAACGTGCTGCTGGAAAGATCCGTCGGTCCGCCGTTGAGACCATTGGGCAGGTTGAAGTTGAGGTTGGAGCGGTTGAACAGGTTAAAGACCTCGCCTTTGACCTCGATCTTCATTCTTTCCGCAAAGAAGAACGGGATACTGAAGTATCTCTCGAAATTGAGATCGAAGTCCTTGTAACCGGGCTCATCGTATGTGTTACGGCCAAGGTTGCCGTCCTGCCCGAGAGTGGGCGTTGGGAACGCAGACCTTGCCACTCCGGAGCTTGGGTTGCCGAAGATGCCGCTTAGGAATTTGCTCTTTGACTGGCCCCCCAGATGGGAGCCAAACGAAGGCACATTGGGTAGACCGAGGTTCGAGCCGTCGGCGTTGTAATTGCCGCCGGCATCGCCCACGATCGTGCTTGCGCCGCCGGGGCAGCCGCCGTTGACGAGAGCCGCGCCGCCGCTGCAGACCGGAATGAAGGCCTGGCTGGTGAATACGGTGAAAGGCAGCCCGGTTTGCCCGACCCACCTGCCGCCGAATTGCCATCCACCCAGGATGCCCTTGACCACAGCGTTGGAATAGTTGTTCGGAACATCCCACGTGCCGTCGGCCGTGAATTGCTGGCGTATATCAAAGTCGGAACGTCCGCGTTGAGCGTGAAAGACGCCGTTCTGGAAGATCGGGCCATTTTGCGAGGTCGATGTTACTGCTCCGCTATCGAGGGATCCGGCGCTGCTGAGAGGCTCATCGAGCGACTTGCCGTACGTGTAGATGCCCCTCAAGGCTAAGCCGTGGTGGAGCGACCGGATCACCGACAGAGAACCGTAGTTTCCGACGGAGTTTCCGTCCGATGTGCCATAGATGATTGTGCCGAAGTTGGGGTTGAGACGGACAAGCGAACCGTTGTTTTGCGTCAGCGAGTCGTTAAATCGGTTGATGTCGTTGTTATAGACTTCCAGGTGGTGAGCTTCCGAGGCTGAATAGTTGAGTTCCACGATCAGGTCGCTCTGCACCTGTTGTTGCACGCTGAGCGACCACTCTTCAACTTGCTGCATCTTGAAGTTGGGGTCGTAACCGCCCATGCCCGCCGGCGAAATGACGCCATTGACCACCAGGCCGCCGCTGGAGTTGAGCGTGGCGTTGCTGGTGTTCAAGACCGGACAGACCAATTGCCAAGCCCCTGAAGCAGTGCAGAGCGCAAACGTCGGCTTGGGCTGTCCCTGCAGGACGTTGTCGGATGGCGTGAAGTAGTTAGGCAGATTGCCCGCTGTGATATCGGTGATGTGCAGATAGGGCGGTTGATCGCCAAACATGCCGAAGCCGCCGCGGATGGCCGTCCTGCCTTTGCCAAAGACATCCCAGGAAAAGCCGAGGCGTGGTGTAAAGTACCCGATATTGTGACTGAGCACGTGACTGGTGCCGGCCAGGGCTGCGTTGCCCGAAGCTACCTGCGCTTCGAGATTCGATCCGGAGCCCAGGTTGAAACGGCTCAGAGTGGGCCTTAAGATACTGAAGAAGTTGACCATCCCGTCGTATCGCACGCCCATGTTGAGGGTAAATCGCGGCGCCAGCTTCCAGTCATCCTGCAGGTAGTATCCTTGCAGGACGTCGCGATAGTCGCGGGTGTAGCCTGCCTCCTGGTGAGTGGTAACGTTCACCGGTGAACCTGTCTCAGAGGTTGCGTCATCCTGGATGAAATCGAGGATGCTTTGGAAGTTGAACGTCGGGCGGGTAAAGGCGCCCTGCTGATCGTCAACCTCGCGGGTGTTGAACAGGTCCACTCCGAACTTCAGAGTGTGCGTCTTGACGGTCGCCGTCATTACATCGCGCCAGCTGTAGGTGCTCTGGGTGAAGTTACCTGGCGCCCATCCAGCAAATCCCTGCAGGTTGGCGACATTGACGTACGGAATCCCCTCTGCGGGATATTGCAGGTTCGATCCGTAGGGCCGGATGATATTGGCGCCGGTTTGATTGATGAGGTGCGAGTTGAACGAATGGGTCCAGTTGAGGTTGACGAAATCGGAACTGTTGGCGTCGCCGGCGGCCGCCGCCGGGCGCACGCCATTTCCCGGGGTCGAGTAATAGGTGCGGATTGCATCGACATAGAGCCGGTCATTTTTGCCGAGATAGTCGTCGACGCGGAAACTCCACTGATATCCGTTTTTAGGGGTGCTCCAGCTATAGGTCGAGGTGCCGATGACGTTCAAAGTCGAAGGGATTCCAGCCGGAGGCGCGTAGTAGCCGGGCGTGGCCGCTTCATACTGGGCCACCGTTTGGAGGTTCGAGGTGGGATAGTGCGAGGGAGGGGCTGTTGTGAGAATGCCCGTGGCTATCGTATTGGGAAGGTTGGCTTTGGCCCAGGTCGCAAAGTCCTGGGTTTCAACCGTAGCCAGACTGCTGCTGGGAGAGGCCTCACGCAGCACGTCAAGGGCTCCGAACCAGAACAGCTTGTTCTTGAAAATCGGCCCGCCCATGGTGGCGCTGTACTCGTTGCGCGTGAAAGCCGGAACCGAACTCTCAAAGTGGGTTGTCGCCGAGAGATCGTTATTGGTGAAGTAATAGTCGATATTGCCGTGGAAGGTGTTGGAGCCGGAGATAGTGTAAACGTCTACCGTGGCGCCGCCGTTCCTGCCCTTCTGGGCGTCGAAGTTGTTGGTGCGCACGTCCACCGACGAGACGATCTCCGGATTGGGAGAAATGGACGTGCCCCCGCCGCGTGAGGGCGTATTGGTATAGCCGTCGTCGATCTGGTAACCGTTCTCCTCCTGGCGCAGACCCGACGCGTTGATGTTGATGGCGTACTCATTGGTGTAGTTGTCATTGCCGCCCGTCACAACGCCGCCGCCGGTCATGCCAGGGGTGAGCGCTGCAAGTCCGTAGATGTTCTGCCCTGTCAACGGTGTCTCTTGAAGCGTTTCAGTTGAGATGACCGACCCCGTCGTTGGAGTCACAAGATCGATCGACGCAGCCGATGCGGAAACCTCCACGTTGGTGGAGGTTGAGCCCACTTTCATTTCCGGAGTGATGGTGCGAATTTCAGCGATCTGAAGCGCAAGTCCATTCTGTGTCCAGGTTTCAAAGCCGGCCATTTGAATTCGAATGTCGTAGGTGGAGGCGGCCACGCTGTCGATTCGGAAATAACCGTTGTCACCGGAGAGGATCGTCTTCGAAACTCCAAGACGTGTGTCGGTCACAGTGACTTTTGCTCCAGCGATGACCGCGCCGCTCGTGTCATGGACGATGCCTTCGATTCCGCTTGAGAACTGAGCGAAAACTGACGCTCCCCCGGGGCCGAACAAAAGCAGCAGGAAGATCATGGTGCGTGTCCAACGATTCATACTGGTCTCCTTTTCGAGTGTTGGGTCGATTCCCGCGTAACAAAGTCAGGTGGCGGGGCGCATGGCGGCGGAGATCGCTTAACGCCCGACAATTGTGACGACGCTCGCGTCCGATCCGGTCCAAGCTTCGGCACCTTCGTGTGTCAACTGCCCGGTTGTATCGTTCCAATGCAAGTGCGTGATCTGGGATTTCCCTTGTTCGTATCCGTACGTCTTTCCGTCGTCGTTAAAAATTGCGAAGCTGCCGTCCTTGCCCGGGTAAACAAGCACACGGGCAATCGCCTGCGCCTCATCGGTGCTCAGAATCCTGCTTCCAAGTGGAATGATTGATCCGGCGCGGACAAAGAGCGGGAGGGTGTCGATCGGCGCTGCCACCTCGACGCTTTGGCCTCCGTGCAAGCATTGGTTCGTCCAGTAGTTGTACCAGTCGGTCCCGGCCGGCAGATAAACCCTGCGGCTCGTTGCTCCCTGGTCCGTCACCGGCGCAACCAGAAATGCGGGCCCGAACATGTACTCGTCGCGAATGTCGGTGACGCTGGGGTCATCCGGGAAATCCATAAAGAGCGCACGCATGAACGGCGCGCCGGTCTGGTAGCTGTGGTAGCCGAGGGAATAGATGTACGGCAGGAGCTGATAGCGCAGGCGCAGGTATTTCTCGAGAATGGGTTCAGCCTCTTTGCCGTAGGACCAGACCTCGTTGTGTTGTCTCTCTCCGTGGGCACGCATCACCGGCTGGAACGCACCCCATTCAAACCACCGCACAAACAGCTCGGGATAGTCTTCGTAATCACCCACGTTCCCCCGTGCGTCTGCAGGGTCGACGAGCGGTTTATGCGCCGCGTGGTATGTGGAGGGGATCGAGGGTGAGAAGAAACCCGCAATGTCCGTGTCCCAATAGGGCATGCCCGTGGCGGTAAAATCCAACCCGGCGGGAATCGAACGCTTCAGCATATCCCAGGTCGACTGGATATCGCTCGACCAGAACACGGAGCCGTTCCGTTGCGCACCAAGATATGCCGCGCGAACCAGGGAAAAAACCCGCCGACTGTCTCCGAAGTCACGCCGGAAGCCGTCGTATACCGAAGATGTATGGAAGAGCGGATAGACGTTGAAATAACGGGTCCCCGAGCCGACATAAAAAAAGTCCGGGGCCGGATCGATGTCCGGCTCGGTCTCGTCAAGCCAGATGTAGCTGAATCCGTATGGCTTAATGTACCGATCCCGGATCGCCTCCCACCACCACTTGGCTGCGTCGGGGTTTGTGGTGTCGATGTTGGGGCCGATTACATCCTTGAAATGGCCGAAATCCGGAGCCCCGTCGGCGGTGTGAACGAGCCAACCTTTTTGCTTCAGCATGTCGTAATAGCGGGTCCCGGGAGAGAAATGCGGCCAAACGCTCAACAGTGTCGTAATACCCATCGACTGAAGCTGCTTGTTCATCGCAGCCGGATCGGGCCATCGAACAGGGTCGAGGTCCAGCTGGCCCTGTTTCGTCATGTTCAGAAAGTCCACCACAAGCACATCGAGCGGCAGGCCGCGGTCCCGGTACCCCTTGGCGACCTCCATGAGCTGGTCCTTTGTGGGATAAATTGCCTTGCTCTGGATGTAGCCGTATGTCGCTTTCGGCAACATGTGGGTGACGCCGGTGAGCTGGCGATAACCCTCATAGACTTGGTCGGTGTCGTGGCCGGCGATGACGAAGAAGGAAACCCGGTTTCCCACCTCCGATGACCAGGCATTTTGAAGGTTGAAGCCCAGGTCGGCCGTTGTCTTCGAAGGGTTATCCCATATCAGGCCGTAGTCGCGGCTCGACACCATGAAGGGAACACAGACCGACTCGCCTCCGATAGCGTTGTACTCGTGCCAGCACTCGATGCGATGGTTACGGAGGTCGAGAAACCCCTCTTGGTGTTGGCCCAGCCCGTAGTAGTGTTCGCCCGCCGGCGAGTCGAAGATTGCGGAAACACGATAACCCGGATCGGCCTTCTGTCGGTTCTCAGCGCTGCCGGGGAACGCTTTCGGCCGGCTGGGAAACATGGACCAGCTGCGCATGGCCAGCAGCGGTTTGCCGTCCGCCGCAGTGATCCGGATCGCGTCGTCATGGGGCCCATTTCTTCGAGGTTCGGTGCCAAAGTAGTGGTCCCTGAGGGACTGATTCAATGCGTCCAGAGGCATGCGCTGAGGCCGCGGCAGATTCGCGGGCGCAATGCGGACGATCATTCGCTCCGAACCGATCACATCGTACCCGTCAGAATCCTGTTTATGGCTCCAGCCGGTCATCGAAGGCGAGCCCACAAAGCCATAACCAGGAATTGCAAGGGCTGCGCTCTGTTCCACACTCAATGTGATTCGAACGATATTGGGCGCATATGGCTCCACCACAAGGGTGCTGCCATTCCGTTGCAGGACGATCTGCGTCCCCGCTCCCCAACCTCCCCGGCAACCGAACAAAAGACATCCCAACCCGGCTACAGCCACACCTCTCCCAACGAACGCATTGAACACGCAACTTTCTCCTTTTGCTCATGACGAGCTCCGGCGAACTGGCCCTTGAGTTGACTGCAGCACCCACTTCCGGAAATACAACCCCTCTTAAAGCACAAAAACGAAGGCCGGAACCTCCTCTACAGATCCACCGAATGAATGAATACAAAATCGGCAGCGAGTTTGATCAGAGAGACGGGAACTCGCAAGTAACACACAGTGTTTTACTGTGTGGTTCTAAGTCAACTGGCTTAGTTTCAATAACCTGTGAGAACTGCCTTCACCTAGGGAGAGAAGCTGCTCATATGGAAGCGAATTCGTAAGCCCCACGTTACATACCTCATTCCATCTATCGCGCGCTTCGAGCGTTGAGCCTCCCGACGTCAAGTTACAGCCGTTCAGGCGATGATGGCTTGGCCGCACGCGAGTCAGCTGAGTTGAGGCCGCTTCAGGATGGATCGCATCTTCCCCATCACTGAAGGGAGAGGCATCACGAGCGTGTTGTGCGCTCAACAGCCATGTTCCCGACCTGCACCACAAAGGTCGAGGCGCCCGTGATCCGGCATAACAGGTTTATTGTGGAACACCGGCTGACATACTATGAATCAGGAAGCGGCGCCGATCAGATGCACCAAAACAGCCGCGCCGGGGTTCATCGCAAATGTCTCGTTTCAGCGCGATAGTGACATTCGCCTTCACCTGGTCGATCCTGGCTCAGGCTCAGGACGTTAAGGTCTCGATCTCCGCCGTCGAACAACTGATCCGTTCGCAGCAATACGATCAAGCTCTGAGGACGCTTCAATCCGGTCTGCGCGCAAATCCAGACAACTTCAAGCTCTGGACGCTCGAGGGGGTCTGTCTGGGACTCGAGGGAAACGACGACGATGCGCTCGCCGCGTTCGACCATGCAGTTCACATCTCGCCTGATTACACTCCCGCTCTCAAGGGAGAGGTGCAGATCCTCTACAAGACCGGGGACCGACGCGCAATTCCGCTGTTGGAGAGAATATTAAGGTCCGATCCGGACGACCTGACCGGGCATGAAATGCTCGGCATGCTGGAAAAGCATGCCGGTGATTGCCAGGCGGCAGCGGTTCAGTTCTCACTCAGCAAAGACGCAATCGCCGGGCATCCCGAATCGCTGGAGACTTACGGCTATTGTTTGTTCAAGCTCAACCGCACTGACGATGCCATTCCTGTTTTTCGCCAATTGATTCCCTTGCTTCCCGGCCGCACATATCCCAGCTACGATCTCGCCTTCCTTCTTTTCGCCGCGCACAACAACGACGAAGCCATAAAGGTTCTCGAGCCGATGTTGACTCCCGATCAAACCGATCCTGACATTCTCAGCCTTGCATCCCAGGCATATGAAGCGGCCGGAAACACACCCCGGGCTGTCGCATTGCAGCGTCAGGCTATTGTTCTCGATCCAATCGATCCATCAAACTACACGTTGTTTGCAATCCTGTGTCTGTCGCACGATTCCTTTCAGGTTGGGATCGATATGCTCGATGCGGGCCTAAAGCGCATCTCCAACAGCTCATCTCTTTATCTCTCTCGGGGAGTGCTTTACGCGCAACTCGGAGATTACGACAAAGCAGAACCCGATTTTGAAATGGCGGAACAACTCGACACAACTCACGGCATGGGCGCGTATGCCGGCGACCTGGCCATCCTTCAGAGAAACGATCCCGACAAAGCACTGGCGCACGTACGCGAACAATTGAAGGTTCACCCCGGCAATCCGCTCTTGCTGCTTCTAATGGCCCAACTGATTATGAACAATGCCGCCGAACCGCGCAGCCCGTCATTCAACGAGGCGATGCAGGACGCCATGGCAGCGGCTAAGAGCAGGCCCGATCTGGTCGAAGCGCACAATCAATTGGCCAAAATGTATGCGAGGCTGAATCAATACGATCTCGCTATTAAAGAGTGCAGAACGGCTTTGCAGTACGACCCCTCCAACGAAACCGCGATGTATCATCTCCTCATCTCTTTACGTCACAGCGGCCAGAGCACCGATGAGTTGCAGCCGTTGGTCAAGCGCCTCGCTGAACTGCACCAGGAGTCATTGCGACACGAGACGGATCGCAAACGTTTCCGGCTCGTGGAACAGGGCGAACAAACGGCGCAACCCGATCATCCTTAGGTTGGCTCCGATTCAACTCCGTGGCATGGTCGGCGGTGAATGCTCTCGACCGTTTTTGGTAAGATGCTTCTCTGTGCAGGCAGCGCGGTGAAACTGGCAATCTATGAAGGTACATGCCGGATCCATGAACCACGATTCAACCGTTTTCTCCGTTTCAAACGGAAATGAAGAGAACCGTAAGACTGTGCTCGTCGAACTCGAGAAGGTTCTGGCAAGCTCATCGTTTCGAAGCGCAGCGAGGAGCAAGCAGTTTCTTCAGTACGTTGTCGAGCACCAGTTGGACGGTCATTCCGAGTTCCTCAAGGAACGGACGATTGGTACCGCAGTCTACCACCGCCCTCCCGGCTATGCAACAGGCGACGATCCCGTGGTCAGGGTCCAGGCCGGCGAGGTCCGTCGACGTCTGGAGCAGTACTACCAGACTGCCCCGAATGACGTTCAGGTGCGAATTGAATTGCCACTCGGCTCCTATTCGCCGGTTTTCCACTGGACCGCGACCGCCGCTCTGCCGCAGCCCACGGCGGTTGTGAGTGATCCTGCCGATAAGGTCAAATCCAAACGCATCAATCCCTGGTGGTGGGCAATTGCGAGCCTCTGCGTCGCAGTCGTTGTTGCAGCCATTGCGTTTACCTCAGTTCAACGAAACTCGCCCCAGAAGGCAGTCTTTCAGCAATTCTGGGAACCGATCTTCTCGAGCCAGCAACCGGCCCTCATCTGCCTGGCAAAAGGAGTCACATATCGCCCCAGCGAAGACTTATACGACAGGTATGCCGAGGCGCATCCAGGAACTTACAAGACTGAAGTTGAGCGCTTCTCGATACCTCTCCAAATGGATCCGAAGGAGAAGATCGCATGGGGAGATATGGAACTCCAGGAAGGGTACGGAGTTGCATTGGGCGATGTTTCCGCCGCCCTCAAGTTTTCTACCCTCCTGGGTCACCTCGGTAAAACGAATCAGGTAAGAATCGGCCCCAACTACTCGTTCGAAGATCTGCGCAACTCTCCCGCTATCGTCATCGGCGCATTCAACAATCGTTGGACAATCGATATGTTGTCAAACCTCCGCTTTGCCTTCTTGATCGACAAGGGCGTCTACACGATCCGGGAGCAGGTGCCCGGAGGCCGCACGTGGGTCTCGAACTATAGCAAGTCGCAAATACTTGAAGAAGATTGCGGGATTGTGGCCCGTCTGCTTAACTCGAAAACAGGCCAATTCACAGTGATCGCGGCAGGACTTCGCGACAGCGGTACTCAGGCTGCCGGCGAGCTTGCCTCGAACCCGGAGTTTCTTTCCGCCGTGTTTCACGACGCCCCAAAGGAATGGCAAAACAAGAACCTTGAGATCATCCTCAAGACCACTATGACCGACTCAATACCGGGTCCTCCGCAGGTTGTTGCAACCTACTATTGGTGATTCAGGCACACCCCTCGCCAGCCTTCCCGCATCATGCGCTATTTAAAAAGAAGAGTTGCCGTCGACTCTCGACACGCCCTTCGCCACCCGGAAGACGCACTCATGTCGATGTGGCACCCTCATCGTCAGCGCCCTGGCAGTTACAGGCCCGCGTCCCGCCAGACCCAGCACGAAAGCCAGAACACTGCCTTGAGGTTCAGGAGCAGGTCAGGAGCCCGAAACAATGGATCGACGCGCACCGCTCCGATGAACCAATCTGCGGGTTCTTTCGTCGATGCCTGCGAACCTGCTCTTGTGATTTTCAATTCCCGGTCTTTTGCATGATTGATTTGAAAAGCTCCGCCGAAAATCACTTCGGTCTTGAGCTACCGATTTGTCATGCGCTGCACTTCCGCAGGATAGCGATCCCCGACGACTGAAATTTTCGCCAGAAGGTCGTCAAGCTCGTGAACATCTTCCGGCGTGAGTTCCAGAATTGTTGCGCCGATATTCTCCTCGAGACGCCCCAGCTTCGTCGTGCCGGGGATGGGAACAATCCAGGGCTTCTGTGCAAGCACCCATGCAAGAGCAATCTGGGCAGCGGTCGTTTTCTTCTTCGCTGCGAAGGATTGAATCGCATCGACTAGAGCGCGGTTTGCCTTACGGGCCTCGACGCTGAAGCGAGGAAAAGTACCGCGGTTGTCTTCCTTATCGAACTGCGTCTGCTCTGTCACCGAACCTGCCAGGTAACCCTTACCCAGCGGGCTGAAGGAGACCAAGCCGATTCCGAGTTCCTCAATCGTCGGAAGAATCGCTTCTTCGGGCTCTCTCCACCAAAGAGAGTACTCGCTTTGAAGCGCAGTTACCGGTTGGACCGCGTGGGCGCGGCGAATCGTCTGCGCACCAGCTTCGGAAAGGCCGAAATGCTTGACCTTACCTTGCCGGATCAAATCCTTCACGACCCCTGCGACTTCCTCGATTGGCACTGCCGGATCCACACGATGTTGATACAGGAGGTCGATAGTCTCGACGCGTAGGCGCTTCAGCGAGGCTTCTACTGTCTCCCTGATGTATTCGGGCCGGCTGTTCAAGCCGATTGGGTGCGGATTGCCTGAGATGTCAAATTGAAACCCGAATTTCGTGGAGATCACGACTTGATCCCGCACCGGAGCAAGCGCTTCGCCCACGAGCTCCTCGTTGACGAACGGACCGTATACCTGCGCTGTGTCGAAGAGGGTGATTCCGCGGTCCACGGCACCCCGCAACAACGCGATCATCTCCTGCATCGTGCCGGCAACGGGACCGTGTCCGGCGCTGGCTCGCATGCAACCGAGACCGATGGCTGAGACTTCAAGGCCGCTCCCACCCAGTTGGCGCTTTTTCATTTGCTTCTCCTTCTATGCGACTACAAGCTGCTGGTGGCTAAAGAAAGGTGCTTATATTCGGGGTGAGATTCGCACTATCGCGCCGCGACCCAGTGCCATTGTAAGCACACGCCTGGAGGTCATCATGACGACAACCGCCATATCCAGATGGGAGTTCCATATGTGACAACATCATCGCCGTGTGGCGCGATGTGCAGATCGGCGCTCAAGGCGATTGCCCGAAGTCTGTCCTTTACCCATGCTCTCATCTTTCCAAGAATCCCGCGCCGGTCGCACCGTTTTTTGGCTTCGGCATCAAGGTCTGCCCTCGAAGGGTAGGAGTTGCAGAAAGGGCCGGGATATCCTCGCAGGAATCGCAGATCAACGGTGATCCGAGGCTGCTGTCGCTTCGCTGATACCTCGTTACAAGTTCACAAGCCAGTGTCCTCGTATATCTGAATTTCCCAGGCCTCAGAAACGAGACAAGTGCGACTTCCCGCAATAACCTCGCACACTCGCCTGCCGGTCTTCGTATTTAGTTAAAAATTGCGTGAAAAGTAAGGCCTCTTTTCACAGGGCAAAATTGCGCTTCACAACTTTTCCAGGCCAATCCAATCACCTTGTTGCTCAATGTTTGCAGTCGCTGCAGTAAGCTGTACGTGGTCAACTCCGGTTGTGACTCGAATCACGACGACGATTGCCCCCTGCTGCTAGGCTCGTAAGCAGCACGCAAATCTCCCTTTTGCGAGGTGCAGGATGGCCAAGCACGCGGAAGTCGAATCAGCCACTCACTTTCCGCTGACCGAGGAACAACTTGCCCTGATGGACTCCTACTGGAAAGCAGCAAACTATCTTTCGGTCGGCCAGATTTATCTCAAAGACAATCCGCTGCTCGAGCGGCCGCTTACGCTCGACGACGTGAAACCGCGCCTGCTTGGCCACTGGGGCACCACCCCGGGCCTCAACTTTCTCTATGTTCATTGGAACCGGCTGATCCGCGAACGCGGCCTGAACATGATGTACGTCATCGGCCCCGGCCACGGCGGCCCCGGACTGGTTGCGAACACTTACCTCGAAGGTTCGTACAGCGAGATCTATCCTCACATCGAGCAAAACACCGACGGCCTCAAGCGGCTGTTCAGGCAATTCAGCTGGCCTTACGGCATTCCCAGCCACGTGGCGCCGGAAACCCCGGGATCGATTCATGAGGGCGGCGAGCTTGGCTACTCGCTGGTGCACGCTTATGGAGCGGCCTTCGACAATCCCCACCTCATCGTGGCCTGCGTCGTCGGCGACGGCGAAGCCGAGACGGGACCGCTCGCCACCAGCTGGCACTCGAACAAGTTTCTCAATCCGGCCACCGACGGCGCGGTGCTGCCGATCCTGCATCTGAACGGCTACAAGATCGCCAACCCCACCGTGCTGGCGCGCATTCCTCATGCCGAGCTTGAACAGCTCATGCGCGGCAACGGCTACGAGCCCTTCACGCTCGAGGGCGACGACCCGGCAGTGATGCATCAGCAGGCCGCGGCCGTCTTCGACACCATCTTCGATCGCATCGCGGCGATTCAGCAGGCAGCGCGCAGCGAGGTCGAGAAGGGCGAGGGCGCGGAGAGCCGGCCCGCGTGGCCCATGCTCATCATGCGCACGCCCAAGGGCTGGACAGGCCCCAAGTTCGTCGACGGAAAGCCGGTTGAAAATACCTGGCGCTCTCACCAGGTGCCGCTCGACAACGTGCGCACCAATCCCGAGCACCTTCGCCAGCTCGAAGAATGGATGCACAGCTACGAACCGGAAAAACTCTTCGATAAAAAAGGCGCACTGCGCGGCGACCTGGCAGAGATCGCGCCCAAGGGGCGCCTGCGCATGGGCATGAACCCGCATGCCAACGGCGGCCTGCTGCTGAAGCCGCTCAAGGTGCCCAACTTCCGCGATTTCGCCGTGAAGATCGAGGGTCGCGGCGCAGTCGACGTCGAATCCACTCGTGTTCTGGGCCATCTTTTGCACGCCGTCATGGTTGCAAACCATAACGAGAAGAACTTCCGCGTATTCGGGCCCGATGAGACCGCCTCCAACCGCATCGGCGACGTGATCGTCGGCACCGGCAAAGCCTGGATGGCTGAAACGCTGGCCGTCGACGTGGACCTGTCGCAGACCGGCCGCGTGATGGAAATCCTAAGCGAACACATGTGCCAGGGCTGGCTCGAGGGCTACTTGCTTACCGGGCGCCACGGCTTCTTCTCCTGCTACGAAGCCTTCATCCACATTATCGACTCGATGGTCAATCAGCACGCCAAGTGGCTCAAGACCACGCGCGAGATTCCCTGGCGCAAGCCCATCGCTTCGCTTAACTATCTGCTCACCTCGCTGGTGTGGCGGCAGGACCACAACGGCTTCTCGCACCAGGACCCGGGCTTCATCGATCACCTGCTCAACAAAAAAGCCGACGTGGTTCGCATCTATCTGCCGCCCGATGCCAACACGCTGCTTTCGGTGGCCGATCACTGCCTGCGCAGCCGCAACTACATCAACCTGATCGTGGCCGGCAAGCAGCCCGCTCCGCAATGGCTGTCCATGGATGAAGCCATCGCGCATTGCACGGTCGGCCTCGGCACATGGGCCTGGGCTTCCAACGACGAAGGCCATCCGGACGTGGTCATCGCCTGCTGCGGCGATGTCCCCACCATGGAAGCCCTGGCTGCGGTGTGCATTCTGCGCCGGCGGGTTCCCGATCTCCTCATCCGCGTGGTCAATGTCGTCGACCTGATGTCGCTTCAGCCGCAGTCGGAACATCCGCACGGGCTATCGCATGAAGACTACGATTCGCTCTTCCCGCCGTCGACGCCAACCATCTTTGCCTTCCACGGCTATCCGTGGCTCATTCACCGGCTCACTTACCGGCGGCACAATCACGACAGCCTGCACGTGCGCGGCTACAAGGAAGAAGGCACCACCACCACGCCCTTCGATATGTGCGTGCTCAACAACATTGATCGATTCCAACTAACCCTCGACGCTACTCGCCGCGTGCCGCGCCTTGCATCGCAGATCGATGCCGCCGAACAGTGGTATTCAGAACAGATTCAGCGTCACCGCCTTTATGTCTCAGAGAACGGCGACGATCTGCCCGATGTGAAAGACTGGCGCTGGCCGAAGGAGCAAAGTTCGACTTAGCTTCGCCGGACTGCCATCCCGCTCATTTGCTGACTTGCTTTTTCGTCAACCCAACCCGTGAAAGGTCCTTGCATTCATGTCGTCTTTACCGATTCTGGTTTTGAACAGCGGTTCTTCTTCCATCAAGTTTTCGGCCTACGAAGCTGGCGACGGCGAAAGAACAATGCTCTTCGAGGGCGCGGTTGACGGCATCGGAACCGATCTCGGCAAATTCTGGATCAAGGATGCCGGCGGCAAAAAGCTCATCGATCAAACGCCGCCTCTGCCTAACCTGGCTGTGGCTTTCAAGCTGGTTGCCGACGAACTGCAATCGGGCCAATTACCTCGCCCGGCGGCCATCGGCCATCGCGTGGTGTGCGGCGGCCCGACCGTCAACGAGAACCAGATCGTCACCCCCAAGCTCATCGATGAAATCGAGAGCTACAGCGCCCTCGCACCGCTCCACACGCCCATCGCCGTCTACATCATGCGACAGGCGTTGAACCTTTTCCCCGGCGTTCCCAACTTTGCCATCCTCGATACTTACTTCCATCGCACCATGCCTGAAGTTGTCACCGTCGTGCCTATCCCCGCCGAATACGCGGCGATGGGCGTGCGCAGGTACGGCTATCACGGCATCTCATACGAGTCGATCGTCTGGCAATTACAACCCAACGTGCCTGAAAAACTCATCGTCGCTCACCTGGGCAACGGCGCTTCCATCTCCGCCATCCGCAACGGCAAATGCCTCGACACATCGATGGGCCTGACGCCCACCGGCGGCATCATCAGCGGCACGCGCACCGGCGACATCGATCCTGGCGTGTTGCTCTTCATCCTGCACAAGATCGCGGAGACCACATCCAATGCAACCGAGGCCGCCGACAAGCTTGAGGCCGTGGCCAGCAAGAAATCGGGCCTGCTCGGACTGAGCGGCCTCTCCAACGACATGCGCGATCTTCGCGATGCCATCAAAGCCGGCAACGCCAAAGCGCGCCTGGCCGTCGACAAGTTTACCTGGACCATCGCCAAATGGATCGGCAGCTACATCGCAGAATTGGGCGGCCTCGACATGCTGGTCTTCACCGGTGGCATCGGGGTCAACGACATCGCCTCGCGTTCAGAGATCTGCGCCGGGCTCGGGAGCCTGGGAATCGTCGTCGATGCGGAGCGCAACAACGTCCGCGGCGAAGCTCTCATCTCGGCCCAAGGCTCTCCGGTTGCAGTCCGCGTCATTCCGCCCGCCGAAGACCTGATCATCGTCAACCACGTGGTGCGGCTGCTGGCGTAGTGTCTCAGGCAGACCTTCTATGATTTAGCATTGCTTTTTGCGTGGTTAGCTTTTTCGAGGATGTCCGTAGCTTTGGCTCGGAAGACGATGCGTCAAATGTGGCACTCGAAGCTGCGGTCGTTGCCGGGTGCGCCTCGCCGTTATTACCCAGGGTTGTAGCCGGATGCGGTAGCGCCGCTCGTCCGCATCTGGATTATTCATGCAGTCCGCTCGATAAGAGCAACGCCGGGCAGTTGCCTTTCACTGGCTGCAAACGCGGACTAGGCGTGCGCTGCCCCAGGATCGGACGATGGGCAGGCTGGTTCTTGCCGCCAAAAGTGCCGCCCGGAAGTATGTCGCTCTCCAGGCGAAACCTACGAATGATCCCGTCCAGGTCGCTGGCCAACCTTGCCAGGTCATTAAGTCCTTTTACGGCCTCCTCGGCGCCCTGTGCGTTCTCGCCGGCCAGTTGCGAGATTTGGCCGGCGGACTCAGAGATTTCGGCGGAGGCGGCGGTTTGTTCCGTGGCGGCTGTCGCGATGAGTTGAATCTGGGTTTCCACCCGCTTTGACGACTCAATGATAGCCTCGAGGCTCATGCGGGCCTGCGCAGTTTCTTCCATCCCGGTATCGACGGCGGTCCGGCTGTCTTGCATCACCTGAAGGGTTTCTCGCGTTCCCTCCTGAATGCTCCGGATGGTCATGGCTATCTCTTCGGTTGCTCCCCTGGTGCGTTCAGCCAGTCGGCGAACCTCGCCGGCGACCACGGCAAAACCGCGGCCATGCTCGCCTGCGCGCGCGGCTTCGATGGCCGCGTTCAGGGCCAGGAGGTTGGTCTGTTCGCTAATCTCCTGGATGACGTTGATGACCTTTCCGATTTCCTCGCAGCGGCGGGCAAGGCAGGTCATTTTTTCTGACACCGAACCGGTGGCCGACGCGATCTTTTCCATCGTGGTTGCAACGGCACGCATCACCGATCCGCCCTTATCGGCGGTCTCGGCAGACTCGCGACTGGCATTGAAAGCGCTCTCGGCGTTATGGCTGATCTCGCCAATCGTTGCTGTCATCTCCTGGGCGGCAGCCGCAATCAGGTTGGTCTTGCTGGATTGGGTTTGTGCATTTACGGAACTCTGCACGGACCGGGAGCTAATCTTGGCCGTGGCTGCGGAAAGCGTCTCGGCGTCCTGGGCCACCGATTGCAGAACGCCGCGCATGGAAGCGACGCTGGTGTTGAGGGAAGCCGATAGCCGGCCGGTTTCATCGCAACCTGCAACGTCAACACTCACCGTTAAATCTTTTTGCGCTACGCGCTCCAGGGCAGCGGTGACCGCCTGAAGGGGCGGGGCAATCTGGCGGGTTACCGCGATCCAGAGAAACGCGGCAAGCAAAGCTGCCAGAACCGAGAGCAGTGCGATGGGAATCGGCATACGGCGCGCTATTGTATCCGCATGTTGTTTCCTTTCCGCAAGTTGTGGCTGCTGCCACTTCAGATAGCCTGCGAGAGCCTCCTGGAAAGGTCCTGCGTTGGGGATGCTCTCGTCCCGGTAGGCTGTGAGTGCTTCCTCTCTCTTCCCGGCATCGGCCAATTCCAGCACCCGGCGGTTCGCATCGAGCCAGGCGATGCCGTTCTTCTCCAGATCGTCCGCCAGCTTGAGGCCTTCTTGTGTTCTGTCGCCGGCTTTCAAGTCCTTCATCAGGGACCGCGCCTCCGAATCGAGGCGGTCTTGGCCGGATCCTGCGCCGCGGGGGGTGACTCCGTGACAGATCTCGCAGTTCTGACTCAATGCAATGTGCCCGACAACCGCGTTGACGGCTCCGACGTCGCTCCCGACGCGCTGGGAATCCATCATCTTCTCGGACTGAGTCTGCTCCTGTTCGGCGGTTTTGTGGATGGCAGCCAGCGCCCACAAACAAAGACTCCCGATGCAGAGCACGGGCACGATTCCGCTGGCCAGGAGCAGCGCCAGCTTCTTTCCAATGCTCAGGTTCGCCAGATTCATCAACGCCATGCCTCTTTCGTGTGAAAAGTCCCTGTGCACCGGACCGCGAAATGACTGGGACGGCCTTTCAACGACCTCCGCAGCAGCTTTTGTTCGAACGACTGATGAGCCTGAGCTCTCACCTGCACAGGGCCCCGGGTGAATGGAGGAGGATGCTCACCCACAAAGCTCTTCTGCCGGGGATCTCATTCAAACCCCTGATATTGACTGAGACCTCAAGCGCCGGTGAGGCCGCGCGACGTTTGATGGTATCAGGCAAACTTGAATCGCAAGCTGGCTTGCGCGTAGACGGATCCAGATCCTATTCGGCGTCCTCACTGCGGCCACGGTTTTGATATCGGATGAACATGGCCATTCTTTAGCTTCCAGCGTCAGCCTCTCGCGATTCGGCACGATCGCGAAACAGGGCTGGCCAAATAGGGAATGGCAAGGTGGTTGGCATGAGCCATCGCCAGTGTGCGGGCAGGATCTCGAACAGCGCCGTAGTTCGCGCGGGGACAAGGAATCTTTTGATGGAATTCGGGGCGATTCACCCCGCGGACGGAAAAAACGCAGCGGGGCCACGTTCTTCTCCGTTATGCTCAGCGCCAGCCTGCGTGTCTCGACTCTTGATTCTATACAGGTCCACTCCACGCCAGGACCCTCGTGAAAAGGCATTCCCGAGCCTGTACGGCGCTTTCCGATACTATCGTTCTTTCTTCACAGAAACCGTTTTAGACAAGCGCGTGCACTGATATTGCCCTTCCCGGAATCACGGCTACTGGACTCCTAATACTTCATCTGGATGGAGCAGCCGAAGCGTCGGTGTCGCAGGTGAGATTCCGAAGACGCTCCTTGAGCCAGCCGAAGCTGATGTATTCCTGTTCAAGCCGTAATCCACGCCGGATTGAGTTGTCGCGCAAACCGTGATAAAGAGTTCGCTCCTCCTGTGTCAGCCTGAGCAAGTCCGCCCGCAGCGGCGAATCCTCGACGCCCCAAAACTGTTTGTGCGCGTCGAGTGTCGCGCGGTCCATTAGAAACGAGTCGGCATGATCGAAGTAAGCCCGCAACCGGTCCATTATTCCAAAACCGTGTGTATCAATATCTCCCCAATAGTGAATTGAACACTGACGCAACCAATGGCAACGTGCCAAGGCCTCCCATCCATAGCCGGCTCCAAAGACTGCGATGGATCCGCTCACTCGCGGGAAGGCCAGAAAGTTGATTTCGTTCTCGGTAATGAACACCCGGTTGGCGCTGATACTTAAATGACTGAAGCTATCTGCGTCCAATGCGATGTCTGGACAGAGCGGACCAAGCCCCCACACGATCTCTGGATCGAGCACTCTGAAACGGATAAGGACCGGCTTACCCAGGAATCCGTAGCGAGCCGCGAATTGGTACGAACCGCTCTTGGTGTTGTCTACGACTTCAGAAGGCAGCGCCAGATCGAGCAACTCCGCCAGCACGCGGCGATACGCTTCGATGAACTTCGTATGCAAGCCGGGAAGATCAACTTGTCGCAGGTAGATTTTGGGGCGTGGATTGTCGACCAGCCACGCCACCACCGCCAGGAGCCGCGGCCAATCGTCCGCCAGTTCCAAAGCTGACAGAGGATGCCTCTCCAGCCAAGGCAGCAAGCCAGGTAGTGAATGCCGGGTTGTTTCGACGAGGCGCAGGAAGCGGTTCCATTCATCGTGCTTATCGAGCCAGCTCAGAGCGCCTTCCAACGAGTCGATCCACGCACTCGCCGGCAATCGCTGTGCGCCTTGAACGCGGTGTTGAACATCCCGAAACTCCACACGCAGCGCAGGACTGGCCGTCAGTTCGGCCGCCCATAAACGCACCTCGTCGAAGCGACTCGATAGGTCAGTGGAGTCTGGAGTTTTAAGTGGCAGACGTAACGGAAAGCGATGATTGCCGGTCAAGGCGTCACGCAGCAGATCTCCGCGTTCCCAAACCCGCATCAGACTCGCTTTCAGGTCCTTCGTACTGCTCCAGTTCACTGTGCCACTTCCTGCGTCGGTTGCTGCCCAATCACTTTCTTCTGCTCGCGGTATTCCTCGATGGTCAAGTTCCGGAGCCTCGAATCTTTACCTCCCTCATTGTGAACAAACCCGACACTGGAGACGAAGGGTTCGATGATGTGGATTTTCTGAAGCGGCGTGACAATCATCAGTTGCAAATTGAGCTGTCGAAATAGTTTCAGACCGTACTGCGCGGATTCATCCGTTCCTCGTCCAAAGGCCTCGTCGATCACGACAAAACGGAAGGATCGCGAGCGCTCCGCTCCCCACTCAAGACCGAATTGGTAGGCAAGACTGGCAGCGAGAATCGTATAAGCCAGCTTTTCCTTCTGCCCGCCGGACTTGCCTCCCGAATCGGAGTAGTGCTCGTGCTCGCTGTGGTCTGAACGCCAGCGTTCACTCGCCGCAAAAAGAAACCAGTTGCGAACATCGCTGACCTTCTCCGTCCAGCGTCGGTCAAGCTCTGTCAAACCTTGCCGGCCGCGAAGGCGATCGATAATGGCTCTTACCTGAAGAAACTTGGCATCGGAGTATTGCACGTCGTCCGATCCTGTGACCGCACTTTCGGTGCAGGCGCGCAACTCTTGTTGAAAATCCCGTATCTCGGCATCCGGGCTGGGTTGCAACTCCAACACGATATAGCGTCCGGGATTGTAGTCAATGACAGAGAGCGATTGGTTGATCTGCGCAATTCGATCTTTTATGGTTTCGCGCTGGCGCGCCAATTGGCCATTGAAGTTAGCGATTTCATTAATGGTATTGACGTTGAGCAGTTCCTTGAAGCGCGCCTGAAAGCGCGGCAGGTCGTCCCGGTTCAGACGCGTAAGGAGGTTATCATATTCGAATGCCGCTTCCAGGCTGGCGTCGATTTCCGCCGTATCGAGCTTGAATTCCTCTTTGAATGAGGCCATGGCCTTGATGATTCGCTCCGCCAGTAGCTTGATCTTCCTGTCCTCGGCATCGATTCGCGCCTGCAACCAATTGCGAACATCCTGCTGACGGTTGTCGCACGATTCTACGGTGAGAAGATGCTCACCAAGCGCCCCGGTGCGCATCTGCTCAAGCTTTGATGAAAGGGCATCTTCAAAAACAACACCTTCCAACAGCAACTCGGTCTGGTTGCGCAGTTCCAGCGCATCCATGCGCCGTTGCTCCGTCTTGGCGCGTCTTTCCCGCCCGGCTTGTAACGCGGAATCCGTCTCCCGGCGCGACTCCAGCCGCTCCTGCAGTTGTTCAATCAACTGCCTGAGTGCGTCCGAGGCTGCTTCCAGTCTCTTTCGCTCGTCGGTGAGCCGGGCTATGTCGGTTGCAACAGCGGCCCAGTCCAATTCCTCAAAGTCATTGAACTCATCGAGACGCGTCAAAGCATCCAGTCGGCTCGCAAGCGTCTTTCGTTCCTTTTGTGTTTCGCTGATCGCGTCCATCACTTTGCCCATGCGGGTTGCAAGATGGCTAAGTTTGACCTCGAATGCTGCGATCTTCTCTCTGTTATTCCAGCCGAGCACATAGCGGCTGCGATCGTCGATGCTGTAACGGTCATCTTTTTCGTGGCGGCCACTCGGATCTTTGATCTGTCCGGCGCGCGTGACCGCCCTTGTTTCGCGTCGGAACTGCTCCTGCGTCGCGCAACAGGCGACATTGAAGCGGTGGGCAAGCTCGCGCTCCAGCCAGTCGTAATAAGGCGAATCCGATTTGAGCAGCAGTTTGTGCACTACGGAATCGCGGTTTTGCTCCGGCAAACTGCCCGCCTTGCGCGGCTGCACGTGGAAGTACACCAGGCGGCCTCGGAGACGACGACTGTCCACCCATTCCTCAACTGCCGCGTAATGTGAATCGTGCACAAGCAGTGTGAGCGCGAAACTCCGCAATAACCTCTCGACGGCCCCTTCCCAGGCTCTCTCGTTATCGCGAATTTGGATTAACTCACCAATAAAAGGCATTTCTTCCACGATGAATCCAAGTGCTGCGCAGAGCTCTTCGCGTATCTGAATCTGCCGCGCCTCGATATTGCTGCGGCGGCCTTTTAGAGTGTTGATCTCTGTCGACAATTCATCGTGCTCTTGCTTTCCCTGTCGAAGTGTCACGCCATGCTCGGTCAAGGAATTTTGCAGGTCGGCATCGCGTTCGCGATCCTCTTCACGCCAGGATTTGAACCGGTCGCGTTGGTCGGCAAAGGCCCCGGCGTCTGCGGCGATGGGCTCGTTCAAAATGGCTGCCAATCTGCCATAGCGTTCCGCCTTGTTCCGTCGTCCCTCACGCAACTGTTCCTTCTTGCGAATCTCCGCGGCCAGTTGTTCCAGACGATCGCCTCCATTGTTGTTGATCGCTTTCCGCAGCTCTGCAATTTGGTCGTCTTTCTCGCTCAAGTCCGAATCAAACCGCCGCACCTGCCCGTCTGCTCGATTCCATTCTTCTTCGATCTGCCCCAGGCGCTTGTCGAGAAGTCCGAGTTTCAAACTCGCAAAGTGAGCGCGCAAACCATCGCGGCATTGGCGCAAGGAATCGACCTCCGCGCTCAGCGTTTTATGGCGGTTGCAGTCGGCGACCAGCGGGGTGAGCATCTCAACTTGCCGCTTGGCTTTCAGCACGGCCTCGTGCGCTCGATTGAGGTCGTCGAAATGGCCGATGAGAGCCTGAAGGCGCGGTGCTACGTCAAACGGTTCCAGCATATGACTGCGCACAAAGTCGGTCAGATTTCCTACCGATTTCATCGAGACAGTTTGATGAAACAGCTCCAGCGCCTGATCATTCTCGATTCCGAAACGGCGCCTGAACCAACCTCCGTACGGCGGGAAGCTATCAAATATCTCGCTACCCAGGCTGCGCAGCTTTTTGCGAAGTTGCGCAATATCCGAGCCGAAATTGGCGAGGTCGGAAGCAATTGTAAGCTCCCGGTCCGCACCGGCGAAGAAGCGAGCAGGTTGCCCGTGCGGTTCCTTCATCCAGAAAACTTGGACTAAGGTTACCGTTTGCTCATAGCCGGCGTTATGAAAGACGCCGAGAATGACGGAATAACTGTTGTGGTCGCGCAGAGGAACCGGCTTCGCCGCGCCCGTGATCTCGTTACGCTCCGACTTGTAGTACCCGAGCACATAGGAGCGCAACGACCGCTCCTTGCTGTCGGCTCCAGCGGCTTTGTTGTAGGCAATCCGCTGGGCTGGAACAATCAAAGTTGTGATGGCATCGACCAGTGTGGACTTTCCCGAGCCTATGTCTCCAGTGAGCAAGCTGTTCTGGCCGTTGAGTTGAAGAGTCCACACCTGTCGGTCGAATGTACCCCAATTGAACAACTCCAGCCGTTGGAGGCGGAATCCAGATAGTGCGCCTTCCGTCACAAACTCGAGATCAAGTGCCTGCGCATCATCCATGCTCCCTCTCATCCTCGATCGAAGAACGGTCCGCGAACTGCGCGCGATAGCCATCCAAGCGAGCATCCAATTCGCTCAGCCACTGTGCATCCACGAAAGCTCTGAGGATTCGCCGGACCTCGTAGCTGGCTCCGGATGCCGAAGTACTTCCTTCAGCGGGCTTGAGCTTGCGTAGAAACCCCAGCTCGACCACTTTATTGATGTGAGTCTCGAATTGATCCGTGAACTTAGCCTCGTTGGTAGAGTGCGGCATGAACACGCGAATCAACTCAATGATTTCATCACGGCTCATCACAAGCCGCGTATCGCCGCCGCGGGTGTCGAACTCAGCCAGCTTTTTCCGAAGCAGCGCCAACAGCAGGCTGACCGGAAAAGAAAGCTGCCGTCGCGCCACCAAGCGTGGAAGTAAGGTCGCTTGTCCCTCGTCCTTAGCAGGTTCCGGCCGACCTTTCAGAAAGGCATAGCCCTCCGCCTCATCCAGCACTAAGTCCAGATGAAGCACTGTCAGGTAATCGCGGACCCGCGCCTGCAAACCGAGCAGCACACCCCATAGGCGCTCATCGGCATCGCGGTACAGCACACCTTTCAATAGGCTGATCAACAGAGCGGACAGATCTGCTGCTGGCATTGTGATCGGGGGCGTGCTAGACAGGTCGTTCACCATTCCGCGTTATCCGTTAATTTGGTTAGCGTACAAAAATCACTTGTGGCAGCCGTGCGCTGCGAAGCAGCCTCTCGCCAAGAGGTGCGGCGGCTTCCCAATGTATGAGCTCCCGACGACCTTCATCGACAACCGTCTTGAACACATCGCACCCAAGTTGCAGATAAGTAACTAACTCGGCCAACCCCTGTTGCAATGGCTGCCTCTCCAGAAGTTCGCTCAAAGATATTTGCGCACTGTCTTGAAGGGCAAGGCGGACATGGCGAGTTAGTCGCGCTTTGTCCATGACCACTTGATCAAACAAGGCCTGAGCGTCGATTTCTTCGCTGCCATATTGCAAACAGAGGCTGTCGATGACTGGCTTCAACGGTGGAGTGAATAACGGACGCTCCATGGGTAGCGTAATGTCCGCGTGCGGCTCCGCCAATTCCATCTCAACTCCTGTGGGCTGCTCATCGCGAAGAGCCAGAGCTTTACGCTCGATACCGCGCAGAATATCCATGATGCGCCTGTTTTCCAGCCATGCTTGATCGTCCAGAAAACGTCGCAACTGTTCCGAAAGCTGAGCCACCGTGCGCTGGGTGTGCTCTCCGGCTTCGAGCCAGTCGTAGTGGACCCGGCGAAGACGGGCATCAGGCTTCAACCCTTCAACCGCAGGCAGCGCCATCACGCAGTCCAGGAGTTCGGAAAGCTCCTCCTGGCGGTCACTGGAAAGCAAAAACTCCCAAAATGCCAGGAAGCTCCGCCCCTGATCGGATTCGGTAATGGAGTCGCGCTCGCCCAGGACCTCTTCCAGCAACTTGCCTTTTCCGCCTTCCCACATCGCTATGTGTTCACGCACCCGACGATCGAGCTGACGAAAATTGGCTTCCACCTCTCGAAAGTCGGTGAGCAATTCCCGCGCCCCCTGCATGAACTGCTGAAAACGGTCCTTTACGCCACTGTCGTCCAGTATGGGGAAGTGGCCGGAGCGTACCTGGGCGATCTCAGCGTCGATCTTGCCGCGCTGCTTCTGCAACTCGGCGATTCGCTTGGCTGGATTCGCCTCAGTGCCCTGGCGCATCTGCTTGAGCAGGTCGAACAACGTAAGTAGACGAGACTCTGTGCCGACAAACTGCCGATCAGACAACTGCTCCAACCAGGCAAGTGCCCTCTCGGCTGAGGGCGTCAGATCATACTGTGCTTCGTCGGTTCCCGTGCGATAGAACTTGCGCAGCCAGCCCTTATCGGGTGCGGCCCAGTCATCCAGATATTCCGGCGCAGGTTTCGGGAAGGTATCCTCGCCCAGCTGTTGCCGAATCCCATAAAGCTCATCATTCAGAGCCTCGGCCAGAATTGGGGCCGCGACCACCCGCAGATTCGGCACGATGAAAACCCGATGCAGAAAGCTTGCGATCAGCGGCGCATGGGGAGAACACAGCAACCGCCACGCCGGATGGTGAGTCTGAAGCGCCTTGAGTGTTGCGAAATCGAGGATCATCTTGCGTCGCTTTCGAAATTGGTGCGCCGTTCCAGCTCACCGATGGATGATTCGCCGCAATTTGGAGGAATCGTTATCAAGGCTTGACGCCATGGAAATCCAGCTTTCGCTCTCGGTATTCGGCTGAATCACCACCGCTTTGAGCGCCGATTCATTGCCTGGCGATACCGGCAGGCTCATATTCATGAGGGTATAACACTCCGGTACTTGAATCAGCGCGGAGTAAGGTTCAAAGGTCAAGAGAGCGAATTCTCCCGCTGGATCAAGCGGGTAGTAGCTTTCGTTCAGATAAGCGGCATGTACAAATTGGTTTGCGCCTTCGCTGAAACGTTCAGCGCCTCCGTGCATGGAGAGGTTCCCTGCGATTCGCCAGACACTGGCCCCCGCAAATCCTGGTGACGCATCCAGCCCCGCGCATCTTGCCCCTCCTGATCCCGCTACAATAGATGGAGCCTTTCGGCGACTCTTTTGAAAGCCGGCGGCCTCCTTTTCTGGCTGCTGCACGGAATCGATACGCACAATGGTTGATCATTTCAGTTCAACGTCCCGGCCGCGGGTGCTGAGCGGCATGCGCCCCACCGGCAAGCTGCACCTCGGAAACTACATGGGTGCGCTTGCCAACTGGGTCAAGCTCCAGGACCAGTATGAGTGTTATTTCTTTGTGGCCGATCTGCACGCGCTGACAACCGACTACGCGGACACCTCGAAGATCGCTTCCAACACACTCGAAGTAGCGCTGGACTTTCTGGGCGCGGGCCTCGATCCGGAGCGGTCGACCATCTTCCTCCAGAGCAAGGTCAAGCAGCACTATGAGCTGCCGCTGCTGCTTGGAATGAGCACACCGCTCGGCTGGCTGGAGCGCGTGCCCAGCTATAAGGAGATGCAGGAGAACCTGGCCAACAAGGACCTGACGACCTACGGCTTCCTCGGCTACCCGGTGCTGATGGCCTCTGACATTCTGCTCTACCAAGCCGATTTCGTGCCTGTCGGACAGGACCAACAGGCACACGTAGAATTGACGCGCGAAATTGCGCGGCGGTTCAATTTTCTCTACGGAACACCGGGTATCCATTCCGTAATACCCGGCGGGTTGGCAAGGACCATGACTACATCGGGTGGCGTAGGAGTCCCACCACTCGAGGATCTGCATAAGACAACGGTAATCCTGCCGGAGCCGAAGGTGTTACTGACCCCTTCGCCGAAGCTCCCCGGGACCGACGGCCGTAAGATGTCCAAGAGCTACGGAAATACGATCCAGATTACGGACCCTGAGCCGGTGGTGCGGCAGAAGCTGAAGACCATGGTGACCGACCCGGCGCGGGTTCGCCGCACCGATCCGGGCGACCCGGACTTGTGCCCGGTGGGCGATCTGCACAAGGTTTTCTCGACGCCCGAGACGCTGGCCAAGGTCTATGAGGGTTGCCGGACGGCGGGCATCGGGTGCATTGAATGCAAGGGCTGGGCGGCGGATGCGCTGGTGAGGGTACTGGAGCCGATACAGGCTCGGCGGGCGGGATTCACAGAGCCCCAGGTGAAGGAAATTCTGGACGCAGGTTCGGCACGAGCCGAGGCGCGGGCGGCCGAAACTATGGCCCAGGTTTACGGCGCGATGCAGTTGACGCTTACTACGGAAACGGGGCAGGGAACGTAGATTAGCCGGCCCCGGAGAACGAAGATAGTCGAGGGAATACTGCCGTGGTTGCGAAGGGCGATTGAGTTTGCCTTGAACGGAATTCGCAAAGGGCTCGAGCGTCTTTCCGGGGCGGGAGGGAAAGCGGCCGGCCCAGTGAAGTTGCCTGCGGCCGCGGTTGAAGCGGCGGCTGAAGTCGTGGACGGAAAAACAGAGAATTCGGAAGAGATAACGTTGACCGATCATTCCCCTAAGAACGAAGATGCTGCGGCCGAGGTGGCGAAGGCCGCCGAGGTCGAGGCTACCCTGGAAACTGCCGTGGATGTTCAGGCCTTGGCCGCGTCGACACCCGAACCGGTGCCGGAAGCCCTCCCCAAACCGGCCGCTGACGAGCCTCCCAGTGAGGCCCCCGCCCAGCGCGGTTATGAGACCAGCGATGCGACAGCGCCGGATGAAATAGAAGAGGAAGAGGCGATCGTGGCGCTGACGGAGGCGAGTTCGGCGGGTGAGCTGGCGGATCAGGAAATGATCGAGGCCCTGGCTTTCGAAACGGTTGGTGTGGCTGAGCCGGAGATTGAACCGAATCAAAGGGTTGCAGGAACGGAGACTGCTGCGGAAATCGGCAAACGTGCGTCCGAACCGGAAGGGCAATCTCAGGTCACCGAGGCAGAGGCCGGTGCCGAAATGAGCGACGCGGCCGCGGCTGAAACAGGGCCCATGCAAGTGAGCCGGCAAGGCACACTTGCGCCCGAGACGGTTCTGTCTGCGTCGGCCGGTGCCGAGGCAGTCGAGCCCGAAGCACCTGCGGCACCCCCGCCGCACACACCCGGAGTCACGCAGCAGTCTACCCCGGCCATGGCTGAGCGGAGCCGGGAACAGAAGACAGCCGATAGGGTGACCGCGGCGCTGAAGGCGCGGGGCCAGGATGCGGATCAGTCCCCCTTTTCGGTCAATGTGGCGCGGGTCTACGACGGCCCCCTGGACCTCCTTCTGGACCTGATCCGCAAGCAGGACATCGATATCTACGACATTCCCATTGCCAGGATCACGGCGCAGTTCCTTGCCTACGTGGATCAGCTCAAGTCGACCGATGTGGATGTGGCGGGCGACTTTATTTATACGGCATCGCTGCTGATCCACATTAAGAGCAGAATGCTGCTGCCGCGCATGGCTGCCGGTCCGGAGGAAGCGGCCGAGGACCCAAGGCGTGAGCTGGTAGAGCGGTTGCTCGAGCACGAGCGGTTCAAAAACGCCGCCCAGATGCTGCAACAAAAACAAATGCTGGAGGCCGCGACGTGGACCAATCCCGGGATGAGGGAGTTTCGTGAGGATGCGGCCGCGGAGCCGGAGATCGCGGCGGATACGGTGGACCTGGTGCGGGTGTTCCGAGATATCCTGGAGCGGGTGCGGAATCGGCCTGTTCTCAACCTGGAAGAGGATTCGGTGACCGTGGGGCAAATGATCCAGTTCCTGTCGCGGCGGCTGACCATGGAGGATAAGCCCGTGTCGCTGCGCAAGCTGCTGAGCCATACGCGGTCGGAGCGGGCGTTGATCGCCATGTTCCTTGCCCTGCTGGAACTCGTGCGCCTGCAGGCGATCCTGCTGCGGCAGGATCTTCACTTCAGCGAGATCTTCATCAAGAAGCACACGGGCTTTGAGGCTGTCATGAACCAGGGGCTGGCAAACGCCCGGGACGACTGGCGGTAGACGCGGTTCAAGGCGTCACCCTCGGGCGCGAGAGTTTTGCCGGTCGAATGATTGATTTCCCGGTAGGCTGCGGGCGATCAGTCGCGGGACTGATTGCGACCCGGCAACGATTCTAAAATCGAAGGCAGGCAAACGACCGTGGTCTGCATGACTGTGGAAGTCTTATGGACACAGGCTGCGAAAGACCGTCTTCCTTTCAATAATTTAGAGGAATTCATCTTCTATTCATCTGCCTGGTTTATCCCTTACTGAGTCTGGACTCTCTCGCACCCCCTGCGCACTTGCCTGGACGCATTTCCGTCTGGAGTTTCCCCAATGGCCGAAGTCGCTGCCGCAGTTCAAGCACTACCTGCAGGATCGTCTCTTCTCGACCGCAAGATGAAAAAGTCGCCCGCCTGGATCAGCGGGATTGTGGTCGTGGTCGCACTGGTGGGTGGTCTCAGTTTTATCGGTGCAAACGTCGCCAAGGATCTGGGCAGTATCACTGTGACCAGCGTCTGGCCGTTCGTGTTGCTGGGCGTAGCTCTCTTGATTGCGCTGGGGTTTGAATTTGTGAACGGGTTCCATGACACGGCCAACGCCGTGGCGACCGTCATCTACACCCACTCGCTGGACCCGAATATCGCGGTGGTGTGGTCGGGATTGTGCAACCTGGCAGGGGTTCTGGTTTCCTCGGGCACCGTGGCTTTCAGCGTAATCACTTTGCTGCCGGTGGAGTTGATTTTGCAGGTCAGCTCGGGAGCTGGATTCGCGATGGTGTTTTCGCTGTTGATCGCGGCGATCCTGTGGAATCTGAGCACCTGGTGGCTTGGGCTGCCGGCGTCAAGTTCGCACACCATGGTGGGTTCCATCATCGGCGTCGGTGTAGCCAACCAGTTGATAAGCGCGCATAGCGGGACGTCGGGCGTGGACTGGGAGCAGGCAGCCAAGGTTTTCAAGGTTCTCCTCATTTCGCCCGTGGTTGGTTTCGGCGCGGCGGCGTTGCTGTTCCTGCTGGCGAAAGCGCTAATCAAGTACCCGGCACTGTATGAGGCGCCCAAGGGAAACACCCCTCCGCCGTGGCCGATTCGTGCACTGCTGATTCTTACCTGCTCCGGGGTGAGCTTCTCCCATGGCTCGAATGACGGGCAAAAAGGCATGGGCCTGATCATGCTGATTCTCATCGGCACGGTCCCTACTGCCTACGCGCTGAACCACGCTGTCACGACGGGCGATGTGCAGTCATTCATCGCCGCGTCTGAGGGGGCGGGAAAGATCGTAGACGAGCACGTGAACAAGAGCGGCGTCCTGGGCCAGGATGCCCGCGCCGAGGTGACCGACTATATCCGCACCAAGGAGATCCAGCCGGACACCATGCTGGCCCTGCGCGAACTGATTGAGGACCTGAGCCACGAGGTGGCGCTTTACAAGGAATTCAAGGCCGTTCCTCCCGGCCAGCAGACCAACGTCCGCAACGACATGTATGTGGCCAGCGACGCAATCCGGCTGATGCAGAAGAATCACAACCCGGGCTTCACGCCCGCTGAAAACGCCGTGTTGAACAAGTACAGAGCCACGGTGGACAAAGCGACCAAGTTCATTCCGCAATGGGTGAAGGTGGCCGTGGCGCTGGCCCTGGGACTGGGGACCATGGTGGGCTGGAAGCGGATCGTGGTGACGGTGGGCGAAAAGATCGGCAAGGAGCACCTGACCTATGCGCAGGGGGCCTGCGCGGAACTGGTGGCCATGTGCACCATCTTTGCGGCCGACAACTTTGGCCTGCCTGTCTCGACCACGCATGTGCTCAGCTCGGGCGTGGCCGGAACCATGGCGGCGAACAAGAGCGGGCTGCAGTTCTCGACGATTCGGAATATCGCCGCAGCGTGGGTCTTTACGCTGCCGGCCGCGGCGCTGCTGTCAGGTACGCTGTTCTGGCTGTTCCGGCAAATCTCACACTAGATTTAAGCCTCGAATCTTCCTGCCTCCGCGGGTACGCGGCGCGATTGCCCTGCGGGCAGTCCCAGGTCTCAAATTGAGACCTGGGACCCGTCGATTGTTGGCTGATCCGGGGTTATTTGAGGCTTAAAGCCGGCAGATCAGGAGTTCGCGCTCGTAGATCATCTCGGGCGGGAGATGATCGTGGAGATTGATGAAGAGCTCCTCGTGGCCGATCACTTCGGCACGCCACTGGATGGGGTCGACGGTCTGAAGGCGATCGAACCTTTCGCGTGAGAAGTCGAGTCCCGTCCAGTCGATGTCTTCGTAATATGGAGTCCAGCCTATGGGGGTCTCATTGCCCTGGGCGCGGCCGCGGACGCGATCGACGATCCACTTGAGGACGCGCATGTTTTCGCCGAAGCCGGGCCAAAGGAAGTCACTGTTTTCATCTTTGCGGAACCAGTTGACGTGGAAGACGCGGGGGGTGGAGGAGAGCTTGCGCTGCATCTTGAGCCAGTGGCGGAAGTAGTCTCCCATGTGGTAGCCGCAGAAGGGGAGCATGGCCATGGGGTCGCGGCGGAGCTTGCCGGTGGCGCCGGCTGCGGCGGCCGTGGTCTCAGAGGCCATGGTGGCGCCCATGTAGACACCGCTGCTCCAGTTGAAAGCCTGGTAAACGAGGGGCATCGTGGTGGAGCGGCGTCCGCCGAAGATGATGGCGCTGAGAGGGACGCCCTCGGGGTCTTGCCAGGCGGGGTCGATGCTGGGACACTGCGAGGCCGGGGCGGTGAAGCGCCCGTTGGGATGGGCGGCCTTGGCGCCGGTGTGGCGGGCGATCTCAGGGGTCCACACTTTGCCCTGCCAGTCGAGGCACTCGGCTGGGGGGGTGTCGGTCATGCCCTCCCACCAGACGCCGCCCTCGGGAGTCAGAGCGACATTGGTGAAGATTGTGTTGCGGGCAAGGGAGGCCATGGCGTTGGGGTTGGTTTTGGCTCCGGTGCCTGGGGCGACGCCGAAGAAACCGGCTTCGGGATTGATGGCGCGAAGCTGGCCTTTGGCGTCGGGATGGATCCAGGCGATGTCGTCTCCGACGGTCCAAACCTTCCAGCCTTTCAATCCTTTGGGCGGGACCATCATGGCGAAGTTGGTCTTTCCACAGGCGGAGGGGAAAGCGGCGGCGACATAGGTCTTCTCGCCTTCGGGGCTTTCCAGGCCGACGATAAGCATGTGCTCGGCCATCCAGCCCTCGTCCCGGGCCATGTTGGAAGCGATGCGGAGGGCGAAGCATTTCTTGCCGAGCAGGGCGTTTCCGCCGTATCCGGAGCCGTAAGACCAGATTTCCCGGGTCTCAGGGAAATGGACGATGTACTTGACGTCATTGCAAGGCCACGCAACGTCGGCCTGGCCGCGGTCAAGAGGCATGCCCACTGAGTGCATGCAGGGGACGACGCGCTTGAGGCCTTTGTCGATCATCGCGAAGACGGGCTTGCCGATGCGGGCCATAATGCGCATGCTGACCACGACATAAGGCGAGTCAGTGAGCTGGACGCCGATCTGGGCGGCGGGAGAATCGAGCGGGCCCATGCAGAAAGGGAGGACATACATGGTGCGGCCTCTCATGCAGCCCGAGAACAGATCCTTGAGCTTGCGTCGCATCACGAACGGATCTTCCCAGTTGTTGGTCGGGCCGGTGTTGTCGCGGGAAAGCGAGCAGATGTAAGTGCTCTCTTCGACGCGGGCCACATCGCGGACGTCGGACCGGGCATAGAAGCAGCCCGGCCATAGCTTCTGGTTGAGGCGGATGAAGGTGCCGCGCTCTTCGAGAAGGTCGCAGAGGCGGTCGTTCTCCTTTTGTGAGCCGTCGATCCAGTGGACGAAATCGGGTTGGGCGAGCTCAGCCATTTTTTCGACCCAGCGCAGGAGGTGCTTGTTGGTGCTGAGCGGGCGACCGGAGTGGACCTTGAATGTCATTCTTTCTCCCGGGAAGTGCGTCGAACGGAGGACCGTCCAAGAGGATTTGAACTTTCGAATCATGCGGGCACAGTCGCAGCCGTGAGGACTCAAAATTTATGCCAGACGAATGAGAGCGGGCCTTGCAAAAAAGGCCCCGGACGCGAAGGGCCGCTGACCCCGTTTATACACCCGCCACAAGACGATTGAACGTGAGCGCGGTCACTGAGCGATAAGGGCTAAGGGACTGAGGAACCAACGAGCTGAGGGACAAGGCGGTCGGGGATGAAACTGTGCCCAATCCATCGAGCGCCCCGGTGACAGGTCTTCGTCGCTGGGGCGGGTGCTGGATGGGTGGAAAACCACATAAGCCGGCCATCCACCATCGGGCCTCACACTTCGACTGAGCTTCATTCTAGTCCTTCACCGCCGAAGCCGACTTAAGGGACATGAAACGGGGTGCCCCACCCTCGGCGCGCCTCTGTTCTTGCGCCTAGGGTGGGGTGCGCACAAACCACAATGCTCTTACTTATTTTCAATGCTCTTGCTTATTTTCAATGCATTATGATGGGGCGCCCGTACTTCGGAAGGAAGGTTGGGTCGCCGGCACAGCCTTCGGGGGCTTTGCCCCCGCACCCCAGGATCTAGCGCTTTGGTGCATGTCTCGATAGGGAGTTTCTCCAAGCAAGCAGCGAAAGGGGGATGCCGTAGCATCCCCCTGCATCGGTCGAGGCCACTGAGTCGGCGCCCGGGTTGCTTCCCGGCATTGCCCTATCCTCCGCTCAGTCCGGTCATTCTACCGCGGCCGAATAAGAGGCGCATCTTTGCACGGGGTTCCGAAAGGATCACACTCGACCTTAAGGGAAAGTGGTCCTGGAGCTGTTAGGCGCTTGGTGTGCTGTTGATTCGGCACCGAGTCTCCATTTCAATCCTATGCCCCTCGTATAACCCAATAAAGCCATAGGCCTCGAGTCTCTCATAGGATCATGGTTGGCATGTTGCCTGGAGCCAACACTCCTCAGGGCAATCGCATTTGAAATTCAATTGAACCATGGTTGGTCCTTACAGTCGCCATTGAAAAAGTTTCGTGGCACAGAAGGGGACTACGCGCTGGCGCTGAAGTTCAATCGAGGCACGCTGTTTGACGATGTGGTTTTGCTGCTCGACAAGGCGGAGTTGCAAGCCAATACCGCCGCGCCGGTTGTCGAGGCCGATCACGGCCGCATCGAGACGCGCACGGCGACGGTCAACCGAGATCGACCGGTTGCAAAAGCAACACCAATGGCCGGGCCTGAAAGCTATCGGCAGAGTGGTTCGAAGGCGCGAAACGGCG
>Ga0302320_10001054_pt1 | contig 66107 bp, 53 predicted proteins | sample Bog_T0_3_FD_202130 | JGI IMG/M metagenome (GOLD analysis project Ga0302320, IMG submission 202130) | Peat permafrost microbial communities from Stordalen Mire near Abisko, Sweden - Bog_T0_3 | ecosystem: Environmental > Terrestrial > Soil > Wetlands > Peat | place: Sweden: Abisko, Stordalen Mire...
CTGGGCTGGTGCCCCAGCTTACGTAGGGAACGAGCGACGCGGCATCGATGACGAGTTCGCGATCGAAAGTTGCGCCGGGGTCGGTGGGGAGCTTGGACCACTCTGCGACAGCTTGATCCCATGCTGCACCTTGCGGAGAGAAGCGGCGGCCCTTGAGATACGCATAAGTGGTTTCATCGGGAGCGATCATGCCGGCGCGTGCGCCTGCTTCAATGCTCATGTTGCAGACCGTCATCCGGCCTTCCATGGAAAGGGCGCGGATGGCGGAGCCGGCGTATTCAATCACGCAACCGGTTGCGCCGTCTGTGCCGATCTGGCCGATGATGGCGAGGATGATGTCTTTGGCGGTGACTCCTGTGGGCAGCTTGCCTTCGACGGCGATGCGGAAGGTTTTCGGCTTGGATTGCGGCAGGGTTTGCGTGGCGAGCACGTGCTCAACTTCGCTGGTGCCGATGCCGAATGCAAGTGCTCCGAAAGCGCCGTGAGTTGAAGTATGCGAATCGCCGCAGACAATGGTCATGCCGGGCTTTGTAATGCCGAGCTCCGGTCCGATGACGTGAACGATGCCTTGTTCGCGCGAGTCGACGTCGTAAAGTTCGACGCCGAAGTCGGCGCAGTTCTTGCGCAGTGTGGCGATTTGAGTGGCGGCGACGGTGTCGAGAATGTTGAGGCGGCCCGCGATGGTTGTGGGGATGTTGTGATCGACGGTGGCGATGCAGCGATCAGGGCGGCGCACCTTGCGGCCGGCGAGACGAAGGCCTTCAAAGGCTTGCGGGGAAGTGACCTCGTGGAGAAGCTGCAGGTCTATGTAGAGCACAGTGGGCTCACCCTGGGGCTCGACGACCACATGCTGCTGCCAGACTTTCTCGAATAATGTTTTTGGTGCGCTCATGAAACTCCCGGTTGCGGATTTCTGCTTAATGAATGTCTCGAGTGCCTCTCTGATCAAGTCGCTCCGAGACTTGCCTTGTTCCTCGGCTAGTTCTTGCACTCTTTCCCGAAGCTTAGATTCGATTGTCATTGGCGCTCCATTTGATTTGTGCTTTCCCACCCCTCGTAATTTGCGCGGAGGATGGGGCACCGAGCTTTTATGCGTTCACCAGCATTGTTTTTACGGTTTCGCGGACTTTTGCGCCCATTTCGGTGGTCGAGAGAACGGTGAATCCCTGCGGGTTGGTGCGCGCGAGGTCGGGGGTGCGGAATCCTTGCTCGAGGACTTTGCGGACACTGGTCTCGATGGCGGCGGCTTCGGCTTCAAGGCCCGCGGAATGGCGCAGAATCAGCGCGCCGGTGAGAATTGCGCCGAGTGGATTGGCGAGGCCCTTGCCGGCGATGTCAGGGGCTGACCCGTGGATGGGCTCATAGAGGTTGATCTTGCCGCCGATGGTGGCGGAGGGCAACATGCCGAGCGAGCCGGTGATGACGCCTGCCTCGTCGGAAAGGATGTCCCCGAAGAGATTCTCGGTGAGGACGACATCGAAATCCTTGGGGCGATTCATGATGTGCATGGCCATGGCATCAACGTACTGATGCTCGAGGGCAACGTCCGGGAATTCAGCGGCAACTTCGATGACTGCGGCGCGCCAGAGCTGCGAGACTTCCAGGACGTTGGCCTTGTCCACGGAGCAAAGCTTTTTGCGGCGCTTCTGTGCGAGTTGGAAGGCGATGCGGGCTACGCGGACGACTTCCGCCTTGGTGTAACGCATGGTGTTCCAGGCTTCATTCGTCGTTTTGTTCCACTCGCGGGGCTGGCCGAAGTAGAGGCCGCCGAGGAGCTCGCGGACGAAGAGAATGTCGGCGCCGTCGATGATCTCGGGGCGGAGCGGGCTGTTGACGGCAAGCTCTTTGAAAGCGAAGGCGGGGCGGAGGTTGGCAAAGCCGCCGAGGGCGGAGCGGATCTGAAGCAGGCCAGCTTCCGGGCGCTTGTCGGGCGGAAGGGAATTGAACTCGTTGCCGCCGACGGCACCGAGCAGGACGGCGTCGGAATCGAGGGCCGCGGCAAGGGTGTCGACGGGAAGGGGTGTGCCGTCGGTGGTGATGGCGATGCCGCCGATGCGCTTGGCGTCGAGCTCAAGCGTGTGGCCGCCGATTTGGGCAACTTCTTTGAGGACGGAGACGGCTTCGTTGGTGACTTCGGGGCCGATGCCGTCGCCGGCGGTGATTAGGATCTTGAGTTTCATGAATCTCCAGAAAAAAGTTGTCAGAGCAGTGATCAGTTGTCAGTCGTCAGTTGATTCTCAATCAAGTTCGGAGACCGGCACATGCCGTTTTTCGCGGATCTGGTCGGGCAACAGGCCCACCAGGTCCTGGTCATAAATGTTCTTCTTGCGGTCGGCGAGGGCTACGAAGCGGTAGTACGTCTGCTGCAGCTCCTCGCGGGTGAGGGCGAAGCCCAGTTGCTCCAAACGGTGCCGGAGCGCGGCGCGGCCGGAGTGCTTGCCGAGGACAAGATGTGTTTTGGCGACGCCGACGAGCGCGGGCGTCATGATCTCGTAGCAAAGCGGGTTGGCCAACATGCCGTGCTGGTGGATGCCGGACTCGTGGGCGAAGGCGTTGTCGCCGACGATGGCCTTGTTGGGCGAGGGCCGGAAGGTGATGATCTGGCCGAGTACCTGGCTGGTGGCGTAGAGGTTTTCAAGCTTGATGCCGGTGGAAATTCCATAACGGTCGCCGCGGACGTAGAGGGCGGCGGCGATTTCTTCGAGAGCTGCATTACCGGCGCGTTCGCCGATGCCGTTGATGGTGCATTCCACCTGGCGCGCGCCGTTCTGGATGGCGGCCAGGGAGTTTGCGACGGCCAAGCCGAGGTCATCGTGGGTGTGCGAGGAGAGGATGATCCCTTGCTCGTCGATGGCAGGGATGCGCTCGCGGACTTCTGCAAACATACGGCCGTATTCCTCGGGGATGGAGTAGCCGACGGTGTCCGGCATGTTGATGGTGGTTGCGCCGGCTTCAACGGCGACGCGGACCATCTCGACGAGGAAATCGCGGTCGGAGCGGGTGGCGTCTTCTGGGGAGAATTCGATGTCGTCGACGTGGGTGCGGGCAAGGCGGATGGACTCGGCGGTGAGGTCGAGAGCTTCCTGACGGCTGATTTTAAGTTTGTACTCGAGATGCAAATCGCTGGAGGCGAGGAAGATGTGAATGCGGGCACGGTCGGCAAACTGGAGCGCGCGGGCAGCCATTTCTATGTCTTCCTTCTTGGCGCGGGCGAGTGAAGCGATCTTCGGCTTGCGGATGGCCTGGGTGATGGTGGCGATGGCCGCAAAGTCGCCCTCGGAGGCCATGGCGAAGCCGGCCTCGACAATGTCCACGCCGAGGTCTTCAAGGGCATGGGCCATGGTAAGTTTTTCCTGCGTGGTCATGCTGCAGCCGGGGGACTGCTCGCCGTCGCGGAGAGTGGTGTCGAAGAAGACTACGCGGTCCGGAATGTTTGAGGTCATCTAATCGCCTGCCAGGGGAAGCGCTGATCCAACCTAGAAAGTGTCTCGCATCGGGGCTGTATAACGCAAAGTTATTCTTTTTGGGGAGTCGATTACTATTGCTTATGATGCGACAGGGAATAGGGTCCAGGGAATAGGGAATAGAAAACGGAGCTCGCGATGGAATTGAATCAACTCGAAACGTTTCTGGCGGTGGCGGAAGAGAAAAGCTTTTCGCGCGCGGCTGTCCGGCTGCACAGGACGCAGCCGGCGGTGAGCCAGGTGATCCGCAAGCTGGAGGCGTCGATCGGGGAGACGCTCTTTGACCGGGCGGCGCGGGATGGGTCGTTGACCGCGTCTGGGGTGTTGCTGCGGGACTACGCTCTGCGGCTGCTGGCGCTCCGGCGGGAGGCGGCGAGCGCGCTGGGCGAACTGAAGAGCCTGGAGCGGGGCCGGTTGCAACTGGCGGCAAATGAATACACTTGCATGTATCTGCTGCCGGCGATTGACCAGTTTCGGCGGGAATTCCCGCACATCAGCGTGACGGTGCACCGGATGCTGGCTTCGAAGATTCCCGAGGAGCTGAACCTGCGCACGTTCGAGATTGGGGTAATTTCGTTCCGGCCCGATCCGGCGCAATTTCGCACCATTGCCGTGTATGGAGACAGCCTGGCGTTCATTGTGAGTCCAAATCATCCGCTTGCCGGGGCGGAGCGGGTTTCAATCAACGACCTGGGCGAGGAACTTTTTGTTGCGCACAATGTGACCTCGCCGCTGAGGCGGAAGGTTATTGAGGCGTTTCAGCGCTACCGTACGCCGCTCAACATGGGGATTGAGCTGCCGACAATCGAGGCAATCAAGCGATTTGTGGCCATGGGAAATGGAGTGGCGCTTGTGCCGCATCTGACGGTGGCGCGGGAGCTGGAAATCGGAGACCTGGTGCGGGTGCCGGTGGACGAACTGGAGTCGCGGCGAGTGCTGAGGCTTGTGCATCGGCGGCAATCGACGCTTTCCTATGCTGCGCGGGCGTTTCTGGGGACGGTACGGACGTTGGCCAAGGAGAAAGGGCCACCGTTTTACTACCAGGTGGAACGGGCGGGGTGAAAAAGCAGGGACCAGCCACCCAGCGACGAAGTGGGTGCCCTCTGGGCATCGCCGGGGACCCCGGCAGGGAATAGGGAATAGAAAAACAGAGGTCAGGGGTCAGAGATCAGACGGGAAGGCACCCGAATGCGTTGACATGCGTCTATAGGCTCAGGACTCTCGAAAGGATAGCGGATGGAGTGCCGGGGCCAGTGTTTGACCCGGTTCCCGATGCTAATCACAGGCGGCCGCTTCCGGCACGGGCCGGTTTGGCCAGTTACAATTCTGAAAGCGGGGCCCGGCCAAGAACCGGCGCGCCGGAATAGACAAGCTCGTTGCCAGCCGATGGTTGCGCAGTGGTGAGGTTCAGGACCGAATGAAGAAGATCGCATCAGTTGTATTCCTGTTGGGCGTATGCGTGGCCGCAGGACGGGCTCAGGAGAGCCGCCAGGATATTAGCATCAGTGGAACCGGGCTGATTGAACCTTTTATTGCTTCGTCAACCGACGTACAGGTCCACTCGACCCCGGCGTATGGCGCCCTTGTAAGCTACCGTTTCATGCTTACGCCATCGAGCGCCCTCGAGGCCAACTACGGCATCACCTACCAGAACTCGATTACCTACTACGCCAACCCCAACACTTATCCCGTTCTGACCCGGACGCAAGAGATATCGGCCGCTTATGTGCGGACCTTCAATTTCCGCAAATTCAATCCGTTTCTCGAAGCGGGACCGGGAGCGATGATTTTTCTGCCTATACGCAACTCCGGCACCAAAACACTCGACGTGAAGCAGGCGACAGGCATTGGCGGGATGTATGGAGCCGGCGTCGCGTATGAAATCAGCCCCAGCTTCGATATCCGTGCGGAATACCGCGGGTTTATAACGAAGGTGCCGACTTTCGGTGACTCGCAGTTTACGACCAACAAGTGGTACAACATCTACATGCCGACGGTCGGGGTGGCGTACCACTTCTAGCGCCAGATGCGGGAATGTCAGAACGAAAAGGGGACGGCTTGAGCGCCGTCCCTTTTATTTGGATTCAATACCCCGACATAGTTTCAGGTGGCCAAAGGCCAGGAACCCTCACCCGCGGACTTCCCCTTGACGTTATTCGCTCACCAATCCCGATTTGAAAGACATTCCGGGACTCGTTCGCTCCTCAATACCGGCTTGTTGAGAGTTGTGATTTTCCGTCCGTGTCCCGATAAAGCTGCGGCAAGATTTGGGCTCGAACTGGGCTCGGAAGCCTGTAACCGATCGGGCGCGGGTTTTTTCGGAATGCTGATTCCTTTTCCCAAGGAACTATTTGGACAGGTTGTCGAGCGCCAAGTTGAGGTCGAGGACGTTGATCCTGGGTTCGCCGAGGACGCCCAGTTGGCGGGGCGCCGTTTGCTGGGCGATGAGCTTAGTGACCTGGTCTTCAGACAGGTTGCGGGCCTTGGCGATGCGCGAGACCTGGAAGTAAGCCGCATCGGGAGTGATGTCTGGATCGAGCCCGGAGCCGGATGTTGTGACAAGGTCTATGGGGACCGGACGGCCGGGATTCTCCTTCGCGAGCTTATCGATGGATCCCTGGATGCGGGTGACCAACGTCTGGTTGGATTGGGCCAGGTTGGAAGGGCCTGAAGAGGTGGCGTCATAGCCATTGCCAGCGGCGGATGGACGGGGATGGAAGTACTTGTCGGCGGTAAAGCTCTGGGAGAGCAACTCTGAGCCGATGATCTGTCCATCCTTGAGGATGAGGCTTCCTGCGGCTTTGTGCGGGAAGATGAGACTGGCAATGCCGGTGACAGCAAGCGGATAAGCAACGCCCAGAAGCACAGCGGTTACGAGCGTGAATCGAATGGCTGTTCCCCAGATGGAATGCGTCTTGATTGCTGTTTTGGGTGTGATTTCGGTAGCCAGAGTCGCTGTGGAATGCATGGTGAATCTCCTTGACGCCGTGCCTGAGGGGCTAATGCCCCAAGTCCAATTCAGTTCGTTTCGGCATGTCTAAAGTCATGCCCTGATACAAAACTCACATCGTTATGCCAAGTGCATGAAAACGAGGGCTACGTCAATGACCTTGATGCCGACGAAGGGTACAAGTATGCCGCCCAGTCCGTATACAAGAAGGTTGTTGCGTAGCAAAATGTCCGCGGCCTTGGGTTCGTACTTCACACCTTTGAGAGCCAGTGGAATGAGCGCGATGATAATGATCGCGTTGAAGATGACGGCGGAGAGGATTGCCGATTGGGGTGAGTGGAGATACATGATGTTGAGCGCGCCCAGCACCGGAAAGACGCCGGCGAACATGGCAGGGATGATGGCAAAGTATTTCGCCACATCGTTCGCAATGGAGAAGGTGGTGAGTGCGCCGCGGGTCATGAGCAACTGCTTGCCGATCTCGACAATTTCAATGAGCTTCGTCGGATTGGAGTCGAGGTCAACCATGTTGCCGGCTTCCTTGGCGGCCTGCGTTCCGGAGTTCATGGCCACACCTACGTCGGCCTGAGCGAGTGCTGGCGCGTCGTTGGTGCCGTCGCCGGTCATGGCAACTAGTTTTCCTTTGGCCTGTTCGCGTTTGATCAGGTCCATCTTGTCTTTGGGCTTGGCTTCGGCGAGGAAATCGTCGACGCCGGCCTCGCGGGCAATCACGGCAGCGGTGAGCGGGTTATCGCCGGTGATCATGATGGTACGGATGCCCATGGCGCGTAGGCGGGCGAGTCGGTCCTTGAGGCCGCCTTTGACGATGTCCTTGAGATGGATGACGCCGAGGGCAGAGGAGTTCTCAGCAACGACGAGCGGAGTACCACCCTGGCGTGCGACTTCCTCGACATTCTCGCGCACTTTTTGCGGAAGTTGCGTACCCTGTTCTTCAAGGAAGCGGGCGATGGCGTCCACAGAGCCCTTGCGGATGCGGGTGCCGGGCAGGTTTACACCAGACATCCGTGTCTGCGCGGTGAAAGGAACGAACTCGGCATGGATGCCGCCTAGGTCGCGTCCGCGGAGGTTGTACTTCTCTTTTGCGAGCACAACAATCGAGCGGCCTTCTGGGGTTTCATCGGAGAGGGAAGAGAGTTGCGCTGCGTTGGCCAAGCGCTCTTCGCTGATGTCGGGAGCGGGTAGGAACTCGGTTGCCTGGCGGTTACCGAGAGTGATGGTTCCGGTCTTATCGAGGAGCAGAGTGTTGACATCGCCGGCGGCTTCAACGGCTCGTCCGCTCATGGCCAGCACGTTGTATTGAACGAGGCGGTCCATGCCCGCAATGCCGATGGCGGAGAGCAGTCCGCCGATAGTGGTAGGGATGAGGCAGACCAGAAGCGAGACCAGCACGAAGACGGTTTGCGGGGCCTTGGAGTAGATGGCGAAGGGCTGCAGCGTGACGACGGCCAGCAGGAAGACGATGGTGAGGCCGGAAAGGAGAATGCTGAGCGCAATTTCGTTGGGGGTCTTTTGGCGTGTTGCGCCTTCGACCAGGGCGATCATGCGATCGAGAAAGGTTTCGCCGGGGTTGGAGGTGATTTTCACCTTCACCCAGTCGGACAGGACCTTGGTGCCGCCGGTTACAGCGGAGCGGTCGCCACCGGCTTCGCGGATAACAGGGGCCGATTCGCCGGTGATGGCCGATTCGTCGACCGAGGCTACGCCTTCAATGACTTCACCATCACCGGCGATGTAGCTGCCTGCGGCGACGTAGATGATATCGCCGGCCCGGAGCAGAGCGCTGGGGACCTCTTCAAAGCCACCGTTGGCCGTGTAGCGCTTGGCGATAGTCTCACCTTTGGCCTTGCGAAGCGTGTCGGCCTGGGCCTTGCCGCGGCCTTCTGCCATTGCCTCGGCAAAGTTGGCGAAGAGCACCGTGAACCAGAGCCAGAGAGTGATCTGGAGGTTGAAGCCGAAACCGGGGCGATGGTGGATAGTGTTGTCGATAAGGAGCCCGGTCGTGAGTACGCAGCCGACTTCGACGACAAACATAACCGGGTTCTTGACCATCCAGCGAGGGTCAAGTTTGCGCACCGAATCAAGCAGCGCCTGTGAGAAGATTTCCGAATTCCAAAGGCTTTTTTTCGTTGCCATTGTCGCGTCCATTTCGTAATGCAGTGGTCGGTTGTCAGTGACCAGTTGTTAGAAGAGTTTGCCGGCCTGCAACTGCAGGTGTTCCAGGATCGGTCCGAGACTAAGGGCCGGGAAGAAGGTGAGTGCACCGAGAATGATGATGACGCCGACCAGCAGCACGGTGAACAACGTGCCATTGACCGGGAAGGTGCCTGGCGAAGGCGGGACGCTCTTCTTGGCGGCGAGGCTGCCTGCAATCGCGAGCACCGGAACCATCATGAGGAAGCGTCCGCCGAGCATGGCCCATCCCAGCACTACGTTGTACCACCAGGTGTTCGCACTCAAGCCTGCAAATGCCGATCCGTTATTGCCCGCCGAGGAGGTGAATGCGTAAAGGATTTCGGTGAGCCCGTGCGGCCCCTGATTGGTGAGCGCGGAGAGACCGATGGTTGGCGAAAGGACGAAGGCCGCCGTGAGCGTGAGGATGATGAGCGGGAAGATAAGCACGTAGAGCATGGACATCTTCACGTCATAGGACTCGATCTTCTTGCCGAGGTACTCGGGGGTACGGCCCACCATGAGTCCCGCGATGAATACCGCAAGAACGACCATGATCAGAATGCCGTACAAACCTGAGCCAACGCCGCCGAAGACTACTTCGCCGAGCATGATGTTGGTAAGAAGCACCATGCCGCCGATCGGGGTATAGCTATCGTGAGCGCTGTTGACCGCACCACAACTTGCGTCCGTGGTGATGGTGGCGAAGAGAGACGACTCAGTGATGCCGTTGCGGACCTCCTTGCCTTCCATGTTGCCGCCGGGCGCGGTAGCTGTACGTGCCTGCTGTGCTCCGTGAATCAGCGGGTGCGCGTGCGACTCGGCCCAATAGACTGCAGTGAATCCAGCGGAGAAGAGCACAAACATGGCTGCCAGCACAGCCCATCCGTGGCCGGGTGAACCCGTGAGACGGCCGAGCGTAAAGGTGAGTCCGGCAGGGATGATGAAGATGGAGAGAATCTGAAGAAAGTTCGAGAAGGGCGTAGGGTTCTCAAATGGATGCGCACTGTTGGCGTTGAAGAATCCGCCGCCATTCGTGCCGAGCATCTTGATTGCTTCCTGAGAAGCGACTGGACCCTGCGCGATGGTCTGGGTCTGTGAAGGTTGTTCCAGCGGATGGGCGGTGGTATACGCATGCAGGTTTTGCGGAACCCCCTGACCAACCAGCAGCAGAGCATAGATGAAAGATCCGGGGATCAGGATGTAGAGCAGGGTACGAGTGGTGTCTACCCAGAAGTTGCCGATGGTTTCAGAGGACGTGCGCTTGATCCCACGGATGAGGGCCACAGCCACCGCGATGCCGATGGCCGCAGACCAGAAGTTGTGGGTTGCGAGACCGGCCATCTGGGTCAGGTAGCTCATGGTGGTTTCAGGCGTGTAGGACTGCCAGTTGGTGTTGGTAGTGAAGCTGGCCGCCGTGCTCCAGGCCAGATCGGGACCAACGGCTGCGAGTCCCTGTGGATTCCACGGCATAAGGTTTTGCAGACGCTCAATGGCGTAAGTGAGCAACAGGCTGACGGCGCTGAAACCGAGCATGGCGAGGGCATATTCCCGCCAGTTCATCTCACGCTTTTCGTCAACTCCACAGAGTTTGTAGATGAAGCGCTCGATAGGGCGCAACAGGGGATCGAGCCAGGTCCGTTCGCCTTCCAGCACGCGGGCGAGGTACGCTCCGACGGGACGAACAGTGGCAAGAAGCACGAGGGAGAAGATAGCAAACTGCAACCAACCGTTGGCGGACATGTCAGAACTTCTCCGGGAAGAGCAGGGTGAGGGTAAGGTAGCCAAGCATGAGGACAGACACGATGAGCGCAATGATAGTGATGAAATCGATCTGCATTGGCGGCTACCTCAACTTCTGACAGGCCTTGACGTAGAGGAACGCCAGGCCAAAGAAAACTACTGTGAAAAGCAACATCGTTCCATCTTGAAGCAGAGTTTGCATTCGAGGTCTCTCAGTCCATTCCGGTAAAAAGACGCGGGACCGGTTCAAGAACCATTGTCCTTGTCGTCAAGTTTGAGTATCGATAAAGGTTTCTAAATAAAACGTAAGGATATGAAGAAATGGCCAAAATATCTTATGAGATCTTCACGGAATACTTATAAGTGGCAATTAGCCGCAAAAATGCAAGTCGATGGGTGGATCAGGCCTGGTCTTCGCTGTACCCTTCGGAGATGAAACGGTAGCCAACCCATGGTTCGGTTTGAATATATTGCTTGCCAGTTTCGGCCTCGAGCTTTTTGCGCAACTGGCCGACGAAGACACGCAGGTATTCGGGCTGGTGTGCGGATTGGGCTCCCCAGACCGAGGTAAGCAAGGCGCGGTGGGTGATGACTTTGCCGGCATGACGGGCAAGATGGAGGAGGAGGTCGAACTCCTTGGGTGTGAGATGGATGGGCTTGCCGAGGACGGTGATGGTGTGGGCGGTCGCATCCACCACGAAGTCCCCTGACTCGACTGCGGCCGTGGTGCGCTCGGGGGCGCGGCGCAGGTGGGCGCGGACCCTGGCAAGCAGTTCCTGGATGCTGAAGGGCTTGGTTACGTAGTCGTCGGCACCGGCGTCGAGGGCTTCTACCTTGGAGCGCTCGTGGTCGCGCACCGAGAGAATGAGTACGGGGGTCGCGGAGTGTGTGCGGATGGCGCGAGTGACTTCCACGCCGGACAAACCGGGCATCATGAGGTCAGTGATGACGAGGTCGGGCGGCCACTCGCGGAAGACCTGTAATGCCTCTTCCGGATCGTTTGCGGTGCGGACGTCAAAGCCTTGTGCTGAGAGCGCTGCGCGGAGCACGCGCGTAATCTGTGGTTCGTCGTCGATAATCAGAATTCTGCCAGGCATGGAATCTTCTTTCATCGGAAGCTTAAATCATTGGAATGGGCCGGTTATGATTCACGGTGTGAAGATCGTGAAGGGTTTAGCAGATTCGCGGGGAGTCATCCATTGGTTTGTTGGCGCACTGATGGCGACGGCGATGACGCTTGGGTTGGTGTGGATGGGAGCGGGCGCGACCACGGCTGGGATGGTGTTCCTGGTACTGGTGGTGTGGTCGTCGACACAGGCGGGCCGATGGCTTGCGCTGTTTGTCGCGGTGCTATGCGCGCTGTCATTCGATTACTTCTTCCTGCCGCCCTTCCACACATTGCGGCTCGCGGGATGGGAACAATGGGTGGCTATGGTCTCGTTTGTGGCGAGCTGCCTTGTCGTCGGCCGCGTTGCGGAGCTTGCCCGGCGACAGACCCTACAAGCGGAACAACGACGGGAAGATGTGGAGCGGCTCTACGAGCTGAGCCAGGAGGTGATGCTGCACGAGGATGCAGCGGGCCTGATCAACGATTTACCGCGAGTGATCGACCGTATTTTTGCGCTGGATGGGGTAGTGCTGTACGTCTGCGGGCAGGATGAGTTCCGAGCCTCGCGAGCGGATGTCCCGCAAAGTGTGCAGGCAGGGATGAAGGCAATGACGCAAGGATTGAGCCCGACGATTTCCACAGCGAGCGGGGGCTACTACACGATGCCGCTGACACTGGGGCTGCGGCCGGTGGGAGCATTGGGATGGAAGCCTGCGATCCTATCGCGGGAAGTGGCTACAGCGGTGAGTGCCCAGGTGGCGATTGTGCTGGCGCGATCGATTGCGATCGAAGCATCGGCACGGATGGAGGCGGCTCGCGAAGGGGAACGCCTGCGCACGGCGCTGATTGATTCGCTTACGCACGAATTGCGGACGCCGCTGACGTCGATTCGCGCGGCGGCAACGACGTTACTGGAGGCTGAAGGGCTGGATGAGGCAGCGCGTGTGGACTTGGCGACCATTGTGGATGAAGAAGCAGAGCGGCTGGATCTGCTGATCGGCGAAGCGGTGGAGATGGCGGAGATCGATGCGCAGGTGGTGAAGGTGCAACTGGCGCCGCAACACCCGCGGGCGTTGCTGGAACAGGCTGTTGAGGAGACGCGGAAAACTCTGGCGAAGCACCGGGTGAGCATTGAGATTGAGGGGCAAGACAAACCGGCGTGGTTCGATCCGCGCCTGCTGGGGCGTGTGTTGCGGCACCTGCTGGAGAACGCGGCGAGTTATACGCCGGCAGGGAGCAAAGTTTCGCTGGAAAGCCACCGGGTTGGGGATCGGCTGGAGTTCTGCGTGATGGACAATGGGCCCGGGATAGATGCGCTGGATCTGCCACTGATTTTTGAAAAGTTTTACCGGGGCAGGAAAGGAACCAGGTCCGGAAAAGGGTCGGGGATGGGGCTGGCCATTGTGCGGGCGATTCTGGCGGTGCATGGCGGCGGGATTGAGGCCACAAGCGCGCCGGGACAGGGCGCGCGTTTCCGATTCTGGGTGCCGCTGGTGGAACGCGAGACTGCCACAAGCAACAATGCGACTTCAAGTACCAGCGATTAGTTAGTTGGGTTCTTCGCTCCAATCGCATTTGATTTCGCGGCGCTGGTCGGAGCTATCTTCTGCCCATTCAAGCAGGCGGGCGGCGCGCCAGGCTTCTACGGGCGCTATGGGAGCGGTCAAATTGCCGAGGATCGTGTCGCGGACGGCGGCGTAGTAGAGGCGGTAGTCGCCGGGGATGGGGGCGATGGGGCGAGTGACCATGCTGCCGTCCACGTCGATGTGGAGCGTTCCCCAGTTGGCGGCCAACTCGTGGCCCCATTGCGGGTCTTCAATGCGGGAGATTTTGTTGAGCGCGGCTTCCTGCGGGTCCAGGCCGGACTTGATGTAGTTGCCCTTGGTGCCGCGTAGGTGGAAGCGGGGGCGCGGCGGAAATGACAGGCAGTTGGCGCCGAGGACCACGGTCAGATTCGGGTAGCGCAAGCGGAGGGTGAAGGCGTCGTTGACACGCGCCCAGTCGCGCTCGCAGAGAATGTTGGCGGTAATCGATTCAGGCTTGCCGAAAAGGGCCAGGGCCTGGTCGGCGATGTGGGTTCCGAGATCGAGGAGGACGCCGCCACCCTGGGATGGGTCTTCTTTCCAGAGCCGGCCGGAAGTGGGATTTGGGCGCCAGCGGTCGAAGCGGGACTCAAAGTAGACAACATTTCCGAGGGGGCCTTCATGCAGTAGTTTCTGAATTGTCTGGAAGTCGCTGTCCCAGCGGCGGTTAAAGAACGGGATCAGGTGAACGGATTTGACCGAGGCTAGGGCGATCAACTGGGCGATTTCCTGTGAAGTGGTGGACATGGGCTTGTCCACCACTACGTTTTTGCCGGCTTCGAGGATTTGGTGGGCTACCTGGAAATGGGTTCCGCTGGGGGTGGCCACGACGAATAGGTCGAGGGATGCGTCGGCCAGCATGGCGTCGAGGGAGCGGTAGGTAGCGATGCCGGGATAGCGCTTTTCGGCGTTGTTGGTGGTGCGCTCGACTACTGCGGCGAGTTCAAGGCCCGGAACGGAGGAGATGAGCGGGCCGTGGAAGACGCGGCCAGCCATGCCGAAGCCTACGAGACCTACGCGAATCATGGTGCCTCCCGTCGGCACAGTGGTTAGTGAATAGTGGTTAGTGGTTAGTGAAAAGCGGTCAGTTTCGCGCGCTTGTCCAACTGATTTCATTTTGCGCCTTCAGGGCAATTCTCGGTTCGGCGATTGCGGAATTCTTGTTCACACCCTTGATGCGATTCAAAGGCGCGATATTCGACTCGAAAAGCGCCCCAAAGGCGACATATGGAGGCGAAAAGTGGCACTTTTTGGTCAAAAAGAAGGCGAAATTGGCCTCTGCTCTTTGCTGGTCAGAAACCACTATCGTTGATTACATGTTAGTTACGTCCGCTCACCTCACCCCAAAGGGTGATTCTACAGGGGGGGAGGGGGTGGGTATTTGCTTTCGAGAATTGAGATTTCGACGGCTGGAACCGAAAACTCACTGTTTCTGGCTGTTTCTATCTTGCTCCGAAATGGTGAAATCGTCTGCAAATCGGCGGCAAGATTCCTTTTCCTTGCCTCGAGCCGGGATCGATTCCAACGAGCTGACGTTGGGCCGGTGATACAACCAGAGTTGGCACAAGCCACTCCGGGCGGGCCTTCATTTCGGGTTGTTGAGGCCGCGGATGCATGTTTAGAGGCCCTCCGCGGGCTCACTCTTTAAAGCAAAGTTGGATATTACGAAAGTTACTATATGCGGTGACTTAAATCACTGTTGTTGTAAAGCATAGTGAGCTATTTTGATCACAACAGTTCCGAGAAAAGCGAATTTCTGAGGATTTCTAAGCGAGATTGCTTGGGAGGGTAGGCCCTGTTGGCCGTAGCCTCTTACAAACAAGCTACTTAGATGTTCTACGGCTGCACGCGCGCGCCCGGGCTACCTCCCTGAAACGGAACCATGAAGACGATCCTCACCTTCCTGCTAACACTTTCCATTTTCGCGGCCCCTGCCTGGGCCATCACGGTGATCACTCCGACAAACAACGCACAAGTCACCTCACCTTTCACGCTCTCGGCTACCGCCTTTACCTGCTCCTCTCATACTGTCGTATCCATGGGCTATTCGCTCGATACCAGCTCAAACACGACCATTGTGGATGCTCAATCTGTGAATGCCGCAGTTGTGGCGGCAACCGGGGCACACACTCTGCATGTCAAGTCATGGGGTGCGGGCACGTCGTGCGTCACCGATATCGCGATCACAGTCGCTTCCGCGACCGTTGCCACGCCCACATTTTCACCAGCTGCAGGATCCTACACTTCCGTGCAGTCGGTGAAAATATCTGAAGCAACGGCGGGAGCGACGATCTACTACACCACAAACGGCACAGCGCCCTCGACTTCATCGGCTGTATATTCCGGCGCAATCCCGGTTGGCGCGACCGAGGTAATCGAAGCGGTTGCTGTGGCTCCAGGGCATACAAACAGCGGCCTGGCCAGGGCGGGCTATACCATTACGCTGCCCCCGTCGGGACCGGTCATTCCGCCGACTGCTATTAACTCAAGCAGCATACAGTTGCTCGACACATGGATTTACAACCACGACGCGGGTACAACCGGCACGGCGGTTGGGACAACGAGTCTGGTTAGTACGCCATCGCGTAGCGGCAATGCACGCCAATATGATTCCAGCTACACAGATACCGGTGGCGAAATATATAGCGTGGTGTATGCGAGCGATACCACTTCAAAGAATTTCGTTTACGACGGTTGGGTGTGGATTGAGGCTGGAAGCTCGATCTCGAACCTTGAAATGGATTCGAACCAGGTGCTGGCCAATGGACAAACGATCATCTACGCCTTCCAGTGCAGTGGGTATACGAAAACGTGGGAATACAGCGGCGCAGGGGCCCATTGGGTAGCGTCCTCGCAACCTTGCAATGTGTCGACGTGGCAGACGAATGTATGGCATCACGTGCAGATCAGCTACGCACGCGATGACTCCGGCAATGTAACCTATCAAACCGTATGGTTGGACGGCGTCGGGCAGGCGATCAACGCAACGGTGCCCTCGACCTTCGCGCTGGGTTGGAAGGTGGGAGTGGTGCAAACCCAGTTTCAGATCGATGGAATTGGAGCAAGCGGGTCCAGCACGGTGTACCTGGATAACCTGACTATTTCGCGCTGGTGAGCGGTTGATGGATAAGTCCGAGAGCAGACGGCCTCACCGGGTTCACCGGTGGGGCCGTCTGCTCATATACGCTTGTTGCATCCTTTTGCACAGGGTGTTGCACCATCGCGGGTGTGTAAAACCGGTGTATTGAAATCAGGGGATTGGGACCGAAAAACTTGGTCTTTTGGCTGCTTCTATTTTGCTCCGAAAGCGGGTAATAGTCTGCAAGGCGGTGAATAGGTATCATGTCCCCCTATTTCCCCGCATCTCTCCACCCTTTGAGAAGTCGTTTGCATCAAAGGCAGCGATGATGTGGGGGTTGAAGGGATGGCCGCACCGTTTGCAGTTCCCATTCTCGTCGTCCAGGCTATCGGGCGGCTGGATAATGTCGGTCTCCATAAGCAAAGGGTATCAACAACGTTGGCGGCGGCTGTGTGGGTTACCGGTCGGTTTGTCGGCAATGCGGAAGTTTAAGTATCGTATTCGCCGCTATCCCAAGGCTCGTGAAAAGCCATGTAGTTGCCTGGTTGCAGTTCGACCCACCATGAGTCGTCCTCCCCTTCCGGGGCCCGCGGAACAAGCCCGAAGGTCGTACCAAATCGCTCTATCGCAAAAGGCTGCACTTCGATACGCCCGTAATCAATTGGCCCCAACTCCGCTATCCGCTTATGGAGTAGTCGCTGTGTCTCCTCATGGTTTACAGCGGGCCGGGGACCGAGATCATCAATTCGAGCCTCACTAAACCTACCGTTTGAATCAAAAAGAAACACTGCAAGGAACTCTCGCCCAGCCTCGTCTCCCAGGGCCGCTATGAACGGCGTCGTTACGAAGAGCTGCATGCCGTCCTTTGTGGTGCCGACATGGTCAGCATAGTAGTCGTCGTGGTCTATTGCAATCAGGGTTGGAGGTTCGCTCAGCATGGCGTAGCCAGTATACCGGGCAGGCCAAGAGATTATTACGCGCAATCCCATGCGAGAAAGCGGTTCTGGTTGTGTAGTCGGGAATATGGGGAATATGGGGACACGATACCTATTCACAGCAATTCTAGCTTTATCCGATGATGCATCCCCAGCCTACCGCCCGAACGATTTTTTCCGCAGCCTGTGAAGCTCAGAATTTGGTTTTTGCATTTACGGCACGACTAAAGTCGCGCCCTGCTATGCCCGATCCAACTCCGCAAACACCTCGCTGAGCACCACGCGAATCGGCGTCTCCGGCACGCTTAGTTCGCCGGTGCGGACCTCTTCCAGTCTGGCGGAAGCATATCTATATGCAATCTTCTGGTCGGTGTCGATGACCCAAATGTTTTCCACGCCGAAGAGACGATACTCGGTGGCTTTCTTCTCCATGTCTCCGAGCGAATCTTCAGGCGACAGAATCTCGATGGCAATCAGAGGCGGCTGGGTGACATAGCGCTCAAATTTCTCCCCCGCCCGCACCACAAGCACATCGGGAACCCGAAAATTCGCGGCTTTGGTCTGCGTGCGCAGCTCGGGAAAGACCTCGATACCCCACTCCGCGCGCTTGATCGCAAAAAGAACTGTGAGATACCGCTGAATAATGGAGTGATCTTTCTCGCCCAAGTTCCGCTCCTCGATCCGTCCATCCACAAGCTCGCGGTCCGGGCTCCAGCTGGTGCGGAGGTATTCGCGCACGGTCCAGAGTTCTTCCGAGTTGGGCAGAGTCGCCATGCAAAGATTATCGGCTTGCGGGCTGGGTCTGACAAGTCAGGGCAGAGAAGTTGAGAATGCCTGCCGGTGTAGAGTGCGGCGTGGACTGGGAGGTCCACGCGACAGCCGGCCAGGAGGCCAGCGCTACAGTCTGCGGACAGTTACTTGATTGGAGTAGGCTCAGCCCTCGAGTTTGTAGCGGGTTTCAGCCAGGCGATAGAGGCGACGCCAGACTAAGCGATTCATGGTGACGACCATGAGCGAGATGAGGATGGTGGCAAGGAGGATGATGGGGAATTGGCCGGCGTCGGTGGCAGAGCTGATCTGAGCGCCCAGGCCGATGGTCTGGAGTGTCTGGCCTTTCACCGTGGCGTACTCGGCCATGACGGAGGCGTTCCAGGCGCCTCCGGACGCGGTAACCATGCCTGTGATGAGGAATGGGAAGATGCCGGGGAGGATGAGCTTGGTCCAGCGCTGCCAGCGGGTGAAGTGGAAAAGGGAAGAGACTTCGCGGAGGTCGGAAGGGATGGACATGGCGCCGGCAATGACGTTGAAAAGGATGTACCACTGGGTGCCGAGCAGCATCAGGGCCATGGAGCCGATTCCCACGCCGCCGCCGATCTGGATGAGGCCGATGAGCAAGACGGAGTAAAAGGCGGAAGCGGGCACAGAGGCCAGCACTTGCGCAAGCGGCTGCACGATGCGCGAGAGGCGCGGATTGAAGCCGATGGCGACTCCGACAGGGACGGTCCACAGGGCTGACAGGACGAGCGAGGCGTTGACGCGCAGGAAAGTTGCGCCGGCGCCTTCGAGGAGCATAGACAGTTGCGGCCAGGTGACGGTGCGCAACATAAGGATGGCCTGGGTGGCTCCCCAGATGACTACGCAGAAGAGGGCGATAGCCAAAGTCCAGAGCGCAGCAGAGGGCCTGCGGCGGGTATTCTCTTCGTCGACCGGCTGGACGATGCGGCACTCTTCGGTGCGGGACATGCGGAGGTAAATGGGCTCTTCAACACGGGCCCAGATGCGGCCAGGCAGGGAGCTGAGCAGCTTGGATCGGCGCAGCAATTCGAGGATGGGCGAGGTGATGCGGTCAGCGGACTCGACCTGCTCGAATTTGAACTTGTCGCTCCAGGCGATCATGGGGCGCCAAACGAGTTGGTCGGTGGCGACGACGATGAGGACCATGACGCCGATGCCGCTGAGCAGGGCACGTACATCACCGGAGTCCGCTGCGGACTTGATGTAGCTGCCCAGGCCCGGGAGTTGGAAGCTGCGGGTACCCATGGTGAAGGTTTCGCAGAGCATAAGAGCAAACCACCCGCCAGCGACGGAGACAATGGAGTTCCAGACAAGGCCGATTGCGGCGTAGGGCATTTCCAGCTGCCAGAAGCGCTGCCACGCGGAGTAGCGATAGATGCGCGAGGCCTCGATCATCTCTTTGGGTATGGATTTCAGGGAGGAATAGAAACTGAAGGCCAGGTTCCAAACCTGACCGGTAAAGATGAGCATGATGACGGCGAGTTCGATACCGAGCTGATGGCCGGGAACGAGGGAGACCATAGCCAGTACGACGGGAGGCAAGAAGCTGAGGACGGGGATGGATTGGAGGATGTCCAGTACGGCGATCATCCACGCTTCTACGCGATGGTTGTAGGCGGCGGTGTAGCCATAGGCGACTGCGAAGGCCAGGCTGAGCAGGTAGGCGATGCCCATTCGCACGACTGAGTAAGAGGCGTACAGGGGCAACGCGCCGATGGAGTGGGAGATTTCAACTATCGGAATGGGCTTGCCAAGCCAGTAGCGGCCGGTGCTGACGATGGAGAAGAAGATGGCAAGCGCGCATGCGGCTATGCCGGAATCGATGAGGACCGGCCATGTGCCGGCGGCGACCAGTGAGCGGGCAAAAGGATGCTGAAGCTTCACTCAACCCCCTCGGCCGCGGCGATCTCTTCTTCCTGGGCATCAGGGAGGACGAAGCGGCGTCGGCCGGCATCGAAGTCGAACAGTTCGGCATAGCGTCCCCAGGCCACTGCGGTCTCCATTTGGCGCAGGCACTCCTCTTCGCTGAATTGCTCGTCGAGCATGTCGAGGAAGAAGTCTTCGGGGACGGTGTGGTCGCTTTTGGACTCGAGGGCACGGCGAATTTGGCGGAGGAGGAGAATGTGCTCGACGGCAGCGTCGCGGAAGAGCTCTTTCTGGCGAAGGATTTCTGAGTTGGCAAACTCCGATCCGCTGGGGGTGATGGCGGCGTCGCCTTCTTCGATTTTGAGGAAGCCGAGGAGCTGAGAGGCGTCGACGATGGGGAGCAGGTCGTCGATTTCGAAGGCAAGGTCGTCGGCGAGGCGATAGATGTCGTCGCGACCGCCTTTGTCGAGGAGCAGTTCGAGGAGGCCGGCCATGCCACCGGGGCGGGCATGAGGCAGCATCTGGTAGTGCATGAGGCGCTGGTCGCGCACTTTGGTTCCCGGGTGCTGGTGGCCGGGGGCCTGATCGGGGGCCTGCGCGGGAGTTACGTCGGGCTTGGTGAGGACTTTGTAGATGTAGTCGACGAGGTTGGTGAAAGCTTCTGACTTGCGATCACGGGGCTGGGCGAGTTGGACTTTGAAGTCGGTACGGATGTGGCCGGGATTGCGGCCGAGGACGATGATGCGGTCGGCGAGGAGGACGGCTTCTTCGATGTTGTGGGTGACGATGAACACGGCCTTGGTGGGCATGGTTTTGTTGGCCCAGAGCTCAAGGAGTTCGGAACGGAGGTTTTCGGCGGTGAGGACGTCGAGGGCGGAGAAGGGCTCATCCATGAAAAGGACTTCGGGTTCGACTACGAGGGCGCGGGCGAATCCAACGCGCTGGCGCATTCCGCCGGAGAGCTCCTTGGGATAGGCGCCTTCAAAGCCGTCGAGACCGACCGTATCCAGCATTTTCATGCTGCGGGCGCGGCGCTCGTCAGGGGCGATGCCGCGGGCCTGGAGCGGGGCTTCGACGTTTTCAAGAACCGTGAGCCAGGGAAAGAGGGCAAAGCTTTGGAAGACGATGGAGACATTGATTTCAGCGCCGGCGATGGGCTTCTCATGCCAATAAACCTGACCGGCAGAAGGTGTGGAGAGGCCGGTCAACATGCGGAGGATGGTGGATTTTCCGGAACCGGAAGGGCCGAGGAGGGCGAGAATTTCGCCCGGGACGACCGAAAGGTCAGTGGCGGAGATCACCTGGATGCGGTTTTCGCTGGGCTGGGCGTAGTATTTCTCTACTTTTTCAGCGCGAATGATGGCTTCGACCGCTGGAACCTGGGGGGTGTTGGCGATGACGGGATCGGTCATGCAAGGGTCTCCGGTTGGGGTCCGCTGGGGAAAACCTGCGGCCGGTTGTTGTTGCAAGTGTATGATTTCCCGATTGCTGCCAGATGAACAGCCAGATGCGGGCTGCGAGTTGCCAGCGGGCCCAGGATTGGATACGGTTAATATTGGACCCTTAGAAGGCCGTAAGACGCTTGCGGCTGTTGCTCACCGCAAGCGTATCATTGAGAGAATAGGTCTAGCCAGAGACTGATTGAACGAATAAATTTCCATAACCCCAGTTGCCGAGTTGTACTTCATTTTTCGAGTCCTGCAATATCGGCAAACCGTCCAGGAGAGTATGCCCGAAAGCACAGCAAAACCTAAGATTCTTGTTGCCGACGATGAACGAGTGATCGCCGACACGCTGGCCATGATTTTGAATCAGAGCGGATTTGAGGCGCGCGCCGTTTACTCCGGCGAATCCGCGCTGGCGCTCGCAGCGACTTTTACGCCGGACATGCTGATTTCGGATGTAATCATGGCTGATTTGAACGGAATCGATGCGGCGATTCGCATCCGGAGTCTGTTGCCGCAGATCAAGATTCTGCTTTTCTCGGGTCAGGCTGCTACGGCCGATCTGCTGGAAAAGGCACGCGCCAAGGGCTATGAATTTGAGATTCTAGCCAAGCCGGTACATCCACAGGACTTGCTGGCGAAACTGCGGGCCTGATTCATAGGTCGCGACGGCCCTCCATGGCGCGGGCCATGGAGACTTCGTCGGCATACTCGATGTCGCTGCCTGCTGGAACCCCGGTGGCGATGCGGGTGATGCGGACGCCCATCCCGCGCAGGATTCCAGCAATCCAACTGGCAGTGGCTTCGCCCTCGAGGGTGGGGCTGGTGGCGAGGATGACTTCGTCGATTTCGCCGCGCTCAACACGGGCGACGAGCGTGCTGGTGCGCAACTGATCAGGACCGACACCATGCAGTGGCGAGAGCGTTCCATGGAGCACGTGGTAGGTGCCCTGGTAGCCGCGTGTCCGCTCAACCGATTCGATGCTGGTGGGCTCTTCGACCACACAGACCAGGCGCTGGTTGCGAGTGGGACTGGTGCAGTAGACGCATGGATCGACGTCGGTCACGTTATTGCAAATGGAGCAGAGACGCAGGGCTGCTTTGAGGCCGCGAACGGCGTCGGCGAGAGCGGCGGCATCCTCGTTTGTTGAGCGCAGAATGTGGAAGGCGAAGCGCTGGGCGCTCTTGGATCCGACGCCGGGGAGCTTCTTCAACTCTTCAATGAGCCGAGCCATGGGCTCGGCGTAGCGTGACATTCGGTCGATCTCCTAAAGGAACTGTGGAGGTTGTCGTTTCCCCGGTCCCCAAATGCGAGGGACCGGGGGCACCCGCGTGACATTCGGTAGGTCTCCTGGATAGTCCCGACAGATTAGATGGTGCGATAGACGAGTCCGGTGAATATATCTCCGTTTACGAAAAATCCTTTGCTCCACACAGAGTCAAAGTCCGCAGTTGGTTTGTGGGCAATGGCTTCCTGCTCGCTTGCGCCAGAGGCCTTGATGGCGGCGACCTTGTCGCGTACGACGGAGAGCATGTGGTGATACTTCTGGAGATCGGCTTTTGAGCCAAGCGGACCGTGGCCCGGGATAATTTTTGTGTTGTTGTCCGCAATGGCGAGGGCCTTGGCGGAGGCATGGATCATGCCGTCGATTACGCCGCCGGTGGCTTCGTCGAAGAAGGGATACATGCCGTTGAACCAGATGTCGCCCAGGTGCAGGACATTCGCATTGTGGAAGTGAATGTAGATGTCGGAGTCAGTGTGGGCGGGATCGAAGTGGACGAGATCGAGCGTGTCACCATTGTGCCGGGCGTGCATGGATTGATCGAACGTGATGGTGGGCAGGGCCACGATTGGCGACGCGGGCATGACGATGTGAAAGAAGGGAATTGACTGCGCTGCGGACATTCGCTTGCGGGTGTTCTCGTGGGCGAAGATGGTGAACCCGGCGGAGTGCAGGAACTCATTGCCGTCGGTGTGGTCGTAGTGCCAGTGGGTGTTAATGAGCGCGTCAGGTGCGTCTTTACTGACGGCGGCGATGGCCTCGCGAATTTTAGGGACGGCGGTAGAGAAGTTGGAATCGATGAGGATGTTGCCGTCGGGGCCGGTCTGGAGAACCATGTTTCCGCCTACACCTTGTGCCAACAGGTAGACGTTGTCGTAGAGCTTGGTGGTCGCGATTGGCTTATCGGCTGCAGCGGCGCGGCCTTGCAGAACACGGTCGGGAATGGGCGGTGATTGCGCGTTGATCCAGCGGGGAGCGATGGCTGCGAGGCCGGCGGTCGCGCCTAGTTGGAGAAAGCTTCTGCGATTGAATGCCTGATGCATGGTTGCGCCTCCGTTGTGGGAAAGTATGCGGAACTAGGTGAGGCCGGGGATGTTGAGGCCGCCGAGCATGCCTTGCACGTTGGATTGGATGGCTTCGTCGGCTTTGCGGCCGGCTTCGTTGACGGCGGCGATTACAAGGTCTTCAAGCATTTCGACATCGGGCTGGCTGCCGCCAAGGCTGACGACGGCAGCGGGATCGATTTTGAGTTTAAGTAGCTGCTTCTTGCCGTTCATTGTCGCGGTGACTGCGCCGCCTCCACTGGTTCCTTCCACGATGGTCTGGTTGAGTTTGCGCTGAATCTCTTCCTGCATCTGGTTGGCCTGGGCGAGCATTTCGGGAATCTTGAGCGGGTTGATCATGGAGGTTGCCTCGGGCTGTCGAACTGGAGTGTGCGGTTAGGGTTTGCGCAGGTCGATGACGCTGCGGACTTCGGCCTGGAAGATTTCTTTGGCTCGTTGAACGGAGGGATGGCTGAGGGCTGCCTCTTGCACGCTGCCTGCCATGGGTGCGGCCATGGGCGCAGCGGATTGGGACGTGGCGGAGTCGCCCGGAACGACGAGAAAACGCGTGGGGGCGCCGAGCCGCTGGAGTTCCTGACGAATGATTTTTTCGGCGGCGGCGTTCACGGTGAGAGCCAGCATTTTTTTGCCCACGCCGGGGACTTCGATGCGAAGGCTGGAGCCGTCGAGGTTCCAGGCGCCGGAGCCGAGCAGTTGGGCGGCGGAGATGTGGTTTGCATCGACGAGCGCAGAGCCGATGGCGTGGCGGATGGCTTCCATGCTGGGTGCGCCGTCGCCGGGGAGTGCTGGGCTGGGCGGTACGGAAGAAGTGGGTAGTGGTTCAACGATTTTGACGGGGAGATCTTCGTTAATGGGCGCGGTGAAGGCGTGGCCGTTGGTGGGAATTGCGGCGATGGGCGCGGGGCGGTCAAGCGCGGCGATGGGGGTTGTGGTTGCCGACGGCTTCGGCGTCGTGCCCCAACCGCCAGCGCCGGGACCGAAGGGGGAGATCGGCGATGCTGCGGGCACAGGAGGCGCGGATGAGCGCGGAGTGACTGGAACTGAGCTGGCGGCTGGACGGGAGGGCGAGGGTGCGGAGGGGGTAGGAAATTTGCCGCCGGCGGCTGCGCCGCTCAGCAATTGCTCAAGCGGGAGGAGGCGCTGGGCGTGGATGAGCTTGAGGAGTCCGAGTTCGAGGTGGAAGCGCTGTTCCTGGCGATAGTTCAGATCGTCGAAGGTACGGAGAACGATTTGCAGATTGCGGGTGATCTCTTCTTCGGAGAACAGTAGGGCTGTCCGCGCGGCGCGGGCGCGTTCATCGCCGGAGATCTGGAGCAGCTCGGTTTCAGCGCCGCCGATTTTGGCCATGAGGGTGTTGCGCAGGTAGCGGACCATCTGCCGGGCGAGGGAGCTGGGACTGTGGCCGGCATTGAGGAGCAGGTTCAACTGTTCCATAAGCTCGGCGCTCTGGCCTGCGGCTACGGCCTCAAGGAGGCGTTCAAAAACGGCGTTGGGAACTGCGCCCATGAGCTCGCGGATTTGAGAACTCGAGAGGACTGCGCGGCCAGCTTCGAGGGGAGCGGAGGCGATGGCCTGATCCATGATAGAGAGCGCGTCGCGCATGGAACCGTCGCCGGCTTCGGCGAGCAGGGCCAAGGCTTCGTTTTCGGCGTCGACTTCTTCCTGCGCGGCAATCATCTTGAGCTGGGCGAGGATGTCGTCGAATTTGACGGCGTGAAAGCTGAAGTGCTGGCAACGGGAGCGGATGGTCTGGGGAATGTCCTCGGGCTGCGTAGTAGCCATCATGAAGATGACGTGCGAGGGCGGCTCTTCAAGGGTCTTGAGCAGGGCGTTGAAGGCGGCATCGGTGATCTGGTGGGCTTCGTCGAGGATGTAGATCTTGAAGCGGTCGCGGGAGGGGGCGTAGCGGGCGGCGTCGCGGAGTTCGCGGATTTCGTCGATGCCGCGATTAGTGGCGGCGTCGATTTCAATCACATCTGTAGCGTTGCCTTGGCGAATTTCAATGCAGGAGTCGCAGATGCCGCAAGGCTCGGGAGTAGGCCGCGCCTCGGTGCCGATTTCAGTACGGCAATTGAGGGCTTGGGCAACGATCCGGGCGATGGTGGTTTTGCCGATACCGCGATGGCCGGAGAAGATGTAGCCGTGCGCGATACGGTTCTGCGCGAGGGCGTTCATCAGGGTGCGCGTGACGTGGTCCTGGCCGGCAACGTCTGCAAAGCGTTGCGGCCGATATTTGCGGGCCAGAACCTGGTAACCCATGGGTGCGATCGCTCCGTTGGCCGACTCGGGATTGGGGAGGGGCCTAGAGGCGATTGTATCGCTCCGGGGTGGCGTTGTTTTCCGCCTATCTGAGCGCGGCCTCAGCGGACTCGCGGACACGCTGGGCCTGCCATAGATGGCGCCTTTCATGCACGGAGATGATATGCAGGCCTGTCGCAAGTGTGAAACGGATTCCGGGGATGAAGGGATTGGCGAAGTGCAGGCCGCCCAGGTCGAGATTGCTATAGTCGCACAGGAAGGCGTGGACCTCATTTTGCTCGGCGCAGAAGCTGGCGAGGGCGTCGGCGAGCGGGATCGCTGAGCGCGGCTGGATTTTCTGCGGCGCCTTTATGCGCATTTTCGCGGGCGGTTCAAGAGAACGCACGAACATGCCGCCGATCCATCCAGGCTTGGCCGGACGGCGGCGCAGTCGTCCTTGTTCGCGAGCGCGGAGGGCAGGGTCGCGCATGGCGGCCAAGTAATAGCGGTTGGTGATGGCCAAATGATCGAGACATTCCGCGACGCTCCACGAACTTTGAGAGGGACGCCAGTTCCCGAGTTCTTCGCTGAGGCCCGCGGCCAATTGGCGCGCATCGCGCTCAGCGTCGTCGAGCTGATCGTGAAGAATTTGGAGGTCTGCTGGTAGGTTCATGCGCTATCCCCTGGATAGACTCCAATCTGTTGGTTCACCCGCCGTGGGGTGCGCTTGTAGGGGATTGTATCGCTCTTGCGGTTATCAGGCTGGAAGGGCGGAACGGCGGGTCTCGAGGAAGCGGCGGACTGCTTCGTCGCGTTCGAGGCCGATGGCGATTTCGTAGGCATGGCGGGCATGGGTGAATGCGCCGGAGCGGGTTAGCAGCTCTGCGCGGGCTGCCCAATAGGGTTGGTACTGGGCGAGGCGGGAGTCGGCTTCGATGCTTGGCAGGGCATCGAGACCGGCGACCGGGCCGTGCAACTCGGCGATGGCGATGGCGCGATTGATGGCGACTACGGGCGATGCGGCGAGCGCGAAGAGTGCGTCATAGAGCTGGATGATAAAAGGCCAGTTGGGGCGGCCTGTGCGGCAGCGATGGGCGTGTGCGGACTGAATTGCGGCTTCCAATTGAAAGCGGCCGATGACGCCGAGGGAGCTGGCGCGATGCAGAAGAGACTCGGCTTCGTCGATTTGATTTTTGTTCCAGAGGGAAGCGTCTTGCTGGGCGAGCGGGATGAAATCGCCCGTGAGGCTACGGCGGGCGCGGCGGCGGGATTCGGCATGAAGGAGCAGGGCAAGCAGGCCGAGAGCTTCCGGTTCGCTGGGGAGCAACTCGCTGACGAGGCGGGCGAGATAGATGGCTTCCTCGGCGAGATCGCGGCGGACGGCGTCTGCGCCTCCGGGGTCGGTCCAGCCCTCAGAGAATGCGGCGTAAATGGCCTGGAGCACCACGTCGAGGCGGGCGGGAAGCTCTTCGCGGGCGGGGACGCGGAAGGGAATTGCGGTTTGGCGGATTTTGACTTTGGCGCGGACCAGGCGCTTGCCCATGGCTGCCGGAGAGGTGAGGAAAGCGGATGCGATGCGGGCGGCGTCGAGGCCCAGAACGGCCTGCAGGATCATGGGTGCGCGAATAGCGGGGTCAAGGGCGGGGTGAGCGCAGGCGAACATCATGGCGAGGCGTTCGTCTGGGATTTCGGTGTCCGTGGGAGCGGCGGCGAGGACGTCGGCGATGGATTGGATCTCCACCGACACCATCTGCCTGCGGCTCTGGCCACGGAAGACGTCGATCATCTTGCGGCGAGCCACGGTGAGCAGCCATCCTTCGGGGTTTGCTGGGCAGCCGTTCCGCGGCCATTCTGACAGAGCTGCCGCAAAAGCTTCAGAGAGCGCGTCTTCGGCGGCGGCCACGTCGTGCGTGCGCGAGGCGAGAAAGGCGACGAGCTTGCCGTAACTTTGGCGCGCAACGGCGTCTGCCGCGCATTGCGCTTGCTCGCCGCCTTCGATGGGGTTCATGGTGTTCGCCGTTTGGATGCCTTAAGCAGCAGACATGTCCCAGATGGGACGGACTTCGACGGCGCCGTGACTGGCACCGGGGCAGCGGGCAGCCCAGGCGAGAGCGGCGTCGAGGTCGGGGACGTCGATGAGGAAGTAGCCGCCGAGTTGCTCTTTCGAGTCCGCGAAAGGGCCGTCGAGGACCTGCGTCTTGCCGTCAACAACGCGGACGGTAGTGGCTGTGGCGACGGGCCGCAGACGGTTGGAGCCCTTCATTGCGCCCGCTTCGACAAGCGCCTGGCTGTAGGCCATGTAAGCAGCCATTCCCTGCTGTTGCTGTTCGGGAGTCATGTTCGTGAAGCCGGATTCGTTGGCGTGGAGTAAGAGAAGGTATTGCATGGGTGACCTCGATTTTGGATTGCGCGACCAATCTGGTGCGCTACCCCAATGACGCTCGGCTGGTGGCGATTTGGACAGGTGCTGGTGCGAAAGAAGAAAAAAATTAGAACTTAGCTTACGTCGAGGTTCAGGCTGATGTCGTTCAGCCATTCCGCGATGAGGTCTTCGTCGCCGGGGTCGAGCACGTAGGCGTCGTTTTGAAGCAGAATTGTCGCCCAGTGGACAAGGTCACGTTCAGAAATCAGCCCGGCGCGTTTCAAGTCGAGAGCATTGGATATGTGGTCACGGGTGATGACAATGCCGGGTTCGGGCATTCGAAAGTCGCCGGAAGTCGTTCTGCGTTGAACGAGATCGGAATCGGACTGCTGCCGGGATTGGAAGTCGACCTCAAAGACCCCAGCGAGGCTCCGAAGCATCTCGGGTACGCTGAGTTCGAGCATGGCGAAGCGCCGCAACGTGTCCAGTTGCTCATTGGTCAGGTTGGGCAGTTCCGCTTCTCGCGTCATTTTGCTTTAGACCGTGGCGATTTCTTTTTGGTCGGCTTCTTCAGGGATTTCTTTTTCCCAGCTGCTTTTTTCTTGGCTTTGAGAGCTTCTTTGCGAGCAGCAGCCTTGCGCTTGCGGAGTTCATCAGGAGAATACATGCTGCCGCGGCAGGTTTTTGCGCCACAGTTGCAGATGGCTGCGTCGTCGCCTCCGTCGTAGAGGCAGTAGTCGTAGGTAATTTCCGCGCCGGCAGGAATGTTTTTGATGGCGGTAACCCAGACGCGGCTATCCACCTCGCTGGTTTCGCAATTGGCGTCGCAGCTGTGGTTGATGAACATGGTGACGCAGTGGCCGTCGATGACGATCTCCCCGTCTCCCAGTCCAAAGAGATAGGTGACGAGCGAGTCCTCGTAGAGGGCGTCGGCCTCGTCTTTTGAGATGCGCCGGCCGGTGTATTCGGCGACACGCGCGCCTTTGCGAATGCGGGTTGTGGTGTAGCACCCGGCGGCGTGGATGGCGGAAGAGCGAACGATAAGTCCCATGCGAATATGCGATGCTTTCTTTGAGCTGCTGAATTGGTGCGTATGGAAGGCATCGTACCATTGAAGTGTGCCCGTGAGGGGCGAGGAAAACGGGAAATGAGACGGTGGTTCTGGATTGTGGTGGTTTTGGCGGGGTGCGCGGCGTCTGGTCCGCGGGTGCTTGCACAAGCGCCTGCGAGCGGGAATACGGGCGGAACTACCCAAACCAAGCCGGTGGCGCCGCAGACCGGATCGAACCCGTTTCCTGAAGATATAAACGCCGTTCCGGTGCTGCCGGCAAAGCCGGATAGCGGCATGAATGGCGGCGATGGCGCAGGTAGCTTTACAGGAGCGGCTCTTCCGGATGGCGACCTGGACCCCGTGCGCAGCCCGGATGATGAGGTGGCAGCGCCGAGTGCAATGAGTAGCGGTTCGAGTTCCAGCCTGGCGGGGTTGGATAGAGTGCTGCCGGGGCCGGATGACGATCAGAAGGAAACTAAGAAAAAGCTCTCGGTGAAGGAGCCCTCGCACAAGGAGGCGGCTTCAAAAGACCTTGAAGTGGGCGGGTATTACCTGGAGACGAAGAACTGGCGGGCCGCAGAATCGCGATTTGAATCGGCGATGGTGCTGGATCCAGACAACCCTGACGTTTTCTGGGGACTTGCGGAGGCGGAGCGGCATCTGGGCAATTTTGCTGACGCGCGGACGCACTATCAGACGGTGCTGGTGTATGACCCCGACAGCAAGCACGGCAAGGACGCGCGCAAATTATTGAAAGATCCCGAAATAGCCAACGCCAAGGCAGTTGCGGCAACGCCTGCGAAGTGAACGGAACGTTTGATTCGCCGAGGGTCGGGAGACCCTCAGTACAGCCGATCTGGAGATCGGCGCTACCTAGTGAAATTCAGCAGCCTTTTTTGCAGCGGGCCATGATGGCGGCGTGCAAACGTTCGCGGAGACCCGCGGGCAGGTCGTAAATCTCGTGCGAGCGATAGATCTCAATCGTTTTGCGGGTGGTGCTCAGGGTAACCTCGCAGTGGTCGCAGCCCTTGAGATGCAGTTGCAGTTCTGAGCGGGTCTCGGCGGATACCGAGTCGTCAATCAGGTCATCGAGAAGTGCGAGAAACTCAGTGCAGGTCACTTTTCACTCCCGTTTCCCCTGGTCTCGTTTCTGTAGACCCTTTTTTCTTGCGAAAGTAGCGGCTGAGGCGCTCTCGCAATTGAAGGCGGGCACGCAGCAGACGCGACTTGACGGCGGGCACACTCAGACTGAGCGTTTCCGCTGTCTCCTCTGTGGAAAGACCTTCCACGTCGCGCAGAACAAAGACGATTCGAAAGCCGGGAGGCAGTCCCTGAATGGTTTTGCGCAGGATCTCGGCGAGCTCCGATTGACTGTAGTTCTGCTCCGGATCGGGCGCCCAGTCGGCAAGATCGCGGGGGACGCTGCCTTCCTCGGTCTCGACGTCCTCGTCGATCGAGACCATTTTGCCGGTGCGTCGCTTGCGCAACCGCATCAGGCTTTCGTTGACTGCAATTCGAACCAACCATGTGTAAAACTTCGAATTCCCTTGAAATTGATCAAGCTTCTCGTACGCCTTGAGAAACGCGTCCTGCATCACGTCCTCGGCATCTTCCCGGTTTTGCGTAATGTGCTGCGCAATCCGGAAAATCTGCCGGTCATACTTGCGGACCAGCGTATCGTACGCCGAGACATCCCCGCCGCGCACCTGTTCAACCAGGGCTACGTCGGGATGCGGTTCGAGTTCTCCTGCAATAGGTTGGATGGTCGACATGGCTCGAGGATGCGGGAATTCGTTGGGGATCGTGGAAGACGAGTCGGAGCGACTGCAAAAAACTAGTGTAACGGACGAGGGGGCGCTGGCGAAATCGCGAACTGGATGTAAAACGAATTCCCGGACCGGGCAGTCTGTTTCATAAAGGCCCATCTTTTGCGTTACGCGGATGGTTCCAACCCCTTGCGCGGGGCGAAAAGCGGCATAGAGTGGAGACATGAGGGTTTTGGCGTCAAAATGCTTAGTTTCCGGCCTGGCGTTGGGGTGCGTGGCCAGCCTGCTCTCTGTCCTGATGATTCTGCAGCCATTAGCGGGGCAGGCGGCAGGAGATTCGCCTTCGAAGCCGGCCGCAGCTTCGAAGGCGAAAACAGCAGCGACGAAGTCGAAAGCCACCGCAAAGACAGCGAAAGCTGGAACGGCGTCTTCAAAGCACCGGAAGACTGTTGGGCATGCGGGGGGGGCTGCAGGGACGCGAGCAAGCAGGGCGGCGCGAGCGGCGCGGACTGCCCGCATTAAGCAGGCCTTTGTGGCTTCGACTGAACTGCGGCCAATGGCACAGCAGTTAGCGAATCTTCGTACTCCCGCTGCCTATGCGGGCGTGACGAAGTATGCGCATGCACACACCGGCGAGGCAGCCGCAGCAGCATACCTGGCGTTGGGGCACGCCTATCTGCTGGATAAGCGTTTCGGCGATGCCGAAGCCAACCTGAAGCTGGCGCACCAGGCGGGACAGGAGTTGGCCGACTACGCGGATTATCTGGCGGCGCAATCGAATCATGAAACGGGCAACGATGCTACAGCCGAGGCCCTGCTTCACGGGTTTGCGGGCCGCTACCCGGACAGCATCTTCGATGCGCAGGCTCCGGAGCTTGAGGCAAATGTTCTGCTGTCGATGGGGAATGCCAGTGGCGCAAAGCAGGTTCTGGTGGCGAACCCCCCGAAGACCGAGCGTCCGGGCTACGAGCTTGCCATGGGCCAGGTGGAGTTTGCACAGGGGCAAAAGGAGGAGGCCGAGCGTGCATTCAAGCATGTGCTGCTGAGCCACCCCCTCAGCCCCGACGCGTTGCTTGCGAGGGTAAAGCTGACGGCAATGGGCGCCGAGTCGAGCCTGACAGTCTCAGAGTTGCGCAGCCTGGGCGATGCCTACTACAACGCTGGACGTTACGAAGAGGCAGAGGAGCAATATCGCGCCCTGGTGCGGAATGCGACGCTGGATGCTGAAGCGCGCAATGGGTTTGCCGTAGCCGAGTCGGCTTGCGACCTGAAATTGAAGCGGCTGACACCGGCGCAGGTTCAAGGGCTGGCCGATTCGCCTGATGAGAATGGGGCGCGGCGGCTTTACCTGCTAATGGAACTTGCGCGGGACCGGAATGACTTGGAAGATCAGCAGCGCATTGTTTCGCTGATGGAGACAAAGTTCCCGCATAGCCCGTGGCTTGCCGAGGCGCTCTTCTCCAGCGGCAACATGTACATGCTGCGGCGAGACTACCCGAAGGCGGTGACGTATTACAGTTATCTGGCAGCGCATTTTCCCGAGAATACGAACGCTTCGGCGGCGCACTGGCGGGCGGGATGGCTGAGCTACCGCCAGGGGCTTTTTGCCGATGCTTCGCGCATGTTCGACGACCAGATCAAGCTGTATCCGGCAGCGAAGGAAACGGTCTCCGCCATTTACTGGCGAGGACGGCTGTATGAAACGGAAGAACACAAACCAGCGAACGCGGCGTCAAACTATCGCGCTCTGGTGCGTGCTTACCAGCATTTCTTTTATGCGCAGATGGCCCGGCAACGATTGGCTGCCTTGGGGAGCGCGGAGCCCGTGGCACAACCGCAGCTGGACCGCCTGCAGGCAGCTGCCGTGCCGCATCTGGACGAGAGCTTTCCGGAAGACAGCCCGCATCTGGCCAAGGCCAGGCTGCTGGCCAACGCCGGATTGAACGATTACATTGCGCAGGAGATTGCTGCCGATCCGGACTCATCGTCTTGGAGTGCATTGGCCGAGGCGCAAATCTATGCGTCGTACGGAGAGCCTTATCGTGCCATGCGCGCATTGAAGAAGTCGTTGCCCTATGCGGCAGCCGCATCCATCAAGTCGATCCCGGTGGCGTACTGGCGGATTCTCTTTCCCAAGGCATGGTGGGACATCATCAAGTCTGAATCGGCAAAGAACAACCTGGATCCATATTTGGTGGCTTCGCTGATACGTCAGGAGTCGGAGTTCAATCCTTCGGTTGTGTCGTATGCCAATGCTTATGGCCTGATGCAGCTTTTGCCTTCGGTGGGGAAATCGATGGCCAAAGAAGAGGGAATCAGCCATTTCGAGACGTTTCAACTGCTGGACCCGGCCACCAATATCCGGCTGGGGACGCGGTATTTGAAGCAGATGATGGACAGGTTTGGTGGCGTGCAGGAGTATGCGCTGGCGGCGTATAACGCGGGCGACTCGCGGGTAGTGGATTGGGAGGCAGCCGGTCCTTACCACGGCATGGATGAGTTTGTAGAGTCGATCCCGTTTACGCAGACCCGCGAATACGTCGAATCGATTTTGCGGAACGAAGAGACATACAGAGCCATCGACGAATTTGCCGGTTCGCAGGATAAGACGGCGCTGTTGACCTCGCGCTAAGGAGCCTCGTTAGATACTTCGCTGGTTCGTGCCCGGGAATCCCTTTGAATACTCCCCGCATCCGATTCCATTTGACAGGTTGGCTCGTCCAAGCAACACTGAGTTGTCCGGTGCCCCCCAGCCCCGGAATGCCATTCGCAGCCTGCTGTTGTTGTACTAACGGAGCCGGCCTAGAGAAATGGGACGGCTTGGTTACATCCACCCACTGGAGGGACGATGTCAGCCGACTTACAGTACATGGAAGAATGGATTCCCGAGAGAATGGACCCGGGCACGGTTTTCGTGCTTGAAAACCAATCGAAGCTGGGTAAAGGCCAAAATCCTTTTGTGGCCGTCATGTCATGCCCACGCTGCGGGACGCTGGGGCTCATAACCCATCATCAGCTTTGCGGCGGCGAGACCATGATATGCGGAAGCGATGCCTGTTCGGCCGAGTACCGGCTGGAAGGCGAAAACATTTGTTTCCGCAAGGCGCAGTAGACATTTTTTCGCGGCGGGTTCTGGTGTGGCCGACTTGCGAGGCTGCGTCGGTCTGCTGATGCGGTGTGCCGTTTGCGAAGCCCGAGGGGAATCATCCTTCTTCCGGGATTCGTTTCTGCGTCCTCAGATGCCATAATTTGTAGAGGACACCTGTCAAATGCCCGGATGGCGAAATCGGCAGACGCAGCGGACTTAAAATCCGCAGGCCGCAAGGCCGTGGGGGTTCAAGTCCCCCTCCGGGCACCAGTTGATTTCGAAGTGCAAATTAAAAGGATCTCACCCTTAGAATTTCTATCTAACGTTGCACTCTTTGGCCTCGTGGATCGCGCTTGACCTGGCCGGTGAAAGCCCGGCTGAAGGCGCAGCAAGAATGTATCCGCACTCGAGATTGGGTGTTCTATGCTGCTCATCCATTGTGAGTTGGCTGTATGCAACTTGCGCTTGGCTTTTGACGTCTATCCAAGAGAGGTCCATCGGTTATGCAGCCTGCGGAGACGCCTTTGGGGGCGTGGCTGGCAGTTGCGCTAAAGACGGTCAACCTGCGATTCTGCGGTGTGCACCGCCCCAAACTGGGCTGAGAACTCGGAGTTTTGAATGTCTGGAATTGAAGGAGATGGCCGGCACATCAGGGCCGACCACCAATTGCCTGCGCCGCGCAGTTGGTACAGCGCGCCTTGGGTAGTTTGGGCTTGCATCTTTTTGTTGCTGGTTGTAATTGTCGGCATCGCGGCGGTCGTTCATGCAAATGACAAGAAGGCTGCCGAACAAAAGAAGGCACAGGCTGCGATCAAGCCGCCCGTCTCGGCCACAGTCGCTGTAGCCAAGAAGGGGAATCAGGGTGTTTACCTTGAGGCGATCGGCACCGTCACTCCTGTGTACCAGGCAAACATTACAGCTCAGGCAAATGGCGTGATCACCGCGGTCCACTATACCGAGGGTCAATTCGTAAAAAAAGGTGACCCTCTTATCGATATCGATCCGCGCGCCTACGAGGCGCAGTTGCTTGAAGCCGAGGGGACGCTCGAAAAAGATACCGGCGTGCTGGACCAGGCCAAGATGGACCTGGAACGATACCGGACGGCGTGGGCGCGGAATGCGATTAACAAGCAACTGCTGGACGATCAGGAAAAGATTGTGCAACAGGATGCAGGCACCGTGAAGAACGACCAGGGAACAGTGAATTATGACCAGGTCGAGCTTAGCTATTGCCACATAACGGCACCTATTTCCGGTAGGGTAGGTCTTCGTCTTGTGGATCCCGGGAATGTGGTGCAAGCTTCTGGGACTACGCTGCTGGTGGTGGTTACACAGATGCAGCCCATCACTGTTGTGTATACCGTTGCCGAAGACAGTTTGGGGCAGGTGTTGGCACGGATGAAGCAGGCAAAGACGCTTCCCGTGGATGCCTGGGACCGCACGCAGACCAAGAAGCTGGCGTCGGGAAAACTGGAGAGCGTCGACAATCAGATCGATACAACGACGGGAACAGTGAAGCTACGAGCTCTCTTTGACAATAAGGACGGATCACTTTTTCCGAATCAGTTTGTGAATACAAGGTTGCTGTTGAATACGCTGAATGGCGTCACACTGATTCCGAGCGGCGCGGTGCAACACAATGGCACGGCGGCCTTCGCCTATGTTGTGGCAAACGGAGTTGCAAGTATCCGAAACCTTAAGGCAGGCGTTACAGACGACGGCATGACCGCAGTGACGGGGTTGAACCCTGGCGAAGTGGTGGCGACCAGCAGCTTCGATAAACTCCAGGCCGGAAGCAAGGTCGTTATTTCAAAACAAGCACAACAAACAAATACTGCAGAGGGCAATACTCCGTGAACCCATCCGGGCCTTTCATCCAGCGCCCTGTTGCCACTTCGCTGCTGATGGCCGCTATTCTGCTGGTGGGTATCGTTGCGTATACCCAGCTGCCGGTGTCTGCCTTGCCGGAGGTAGATTACCCAACGATCCAGGTGCTGACTTTCTATCCTGGCGCCAATCCAGACGTGATGGCGACGACGGTGACTGCTCCGCTGGAGCGGCAGTTCGGCCAGTTGCAGGGTTTGAGCCAGATGACATCGACCAGTTCCGGTGGCTCGTCTGTCATTGTGCTGCAGTTCGCCCTCAGCTTGAATATCGACATCGCCGAAGAGGAAGTCCAGTCTGCGATCAACGCCTCGCAGAGCTATCTCCCTTCGAACCTTCCCGCGCCGCCGGTCTACAGCAAGACAAATCCCGCTGACGCTCCAGTACTGACGCTGGCGATTACTTCCAGTACAGTCCCGCTGTCGCAGGTAGAGGACCTGGTGGATACGCGGCTGGCGCCCAAGCTTTCGCAGTTGAGCGGAGTGGGATTGGTGAGCATCAGCGGTGGGCAAAAACCTGCTGTACGTATTCAGGCCAACCCGACTGCGCTTTCGTCTTATGGGTTGAACCTGGAGGAACTGCGGACTGCGCTCACGCAAACCAGCGTGAATCAGGCACTGGGCAATTTTGACGGACCGCATCAGGATTACCAGATCAATTCGAACGATCAGCTGGTGACCAGCGACGATTATCGAAAGGTTGTGATTGCCTACCGCAACGGTGCGCCGGTAAAACTGACTGACGTTGCAAAGGTCGTGGACGGGATCGAGAACGGTAAGCAGGCAGCGTGGATGAATAGCACGCCTGCTGTCATTCTCAACATTCAGAGGCAGCCCGGCGCGAATACGATTAAAGTCGTCAAGGCGATCAAGGCAGTTCTGCCTCAGCTGGAAGTGAACCTTCCGGCCTCAATCACGGTTACGCCGCTTACCGACCTCACTACCGCCATCAATGCCTCAGTTGCCGACGTCGAGTTTGAACTGATGCTCACGGTTGCGCTGGTGGTGATGATCATCTTCGTCTTCCTGCGCAATATCTACGCCACCATCATTCCCAGTATCGCAGTGCCAGTTTCGCTGGTAGGTACATTCGGCGCGATGTATGCGCTGGGCTACAGTCTGGACAATCTCTCTCTGATGGCGCTTACCATCTCCACCGGATTTGTAGTGGATGACGCCATCGTGATGATTGAGAACATCTCCCGCTACATTGAAGACGGCGAACCACCGATGAAAGCAGCGATGAAGGGCGCCGAACAGATCGGCTTCACCATCATCTCCCTCACGGTTTCGCTGATTGCAGTGCTGATACCACTGCTTTTCATGGGCGACGTTGTCGGCAGGCTGTTTCGCGAGTTTGCGGTGACGCTTGCCGTCACGATTGTGCTCTCTGCCGTTGTCTCGCTGACGCTGACACCAATGATGTGCTCGCGCATTCTGCGGCACAATCCCAAAGAAGCGCAGGGACGTTTTTACAAGGCTTCAGAGCGTGTGTTCGAGAGCATGATTGCGTTCTATGGACGGACGCTGAACTTTGTGCTCGGTTTCCAGACGATCACGCTACTCATCGCAGTCGCAACGCTGGTTCTGACCGTCGTGCTCTACATCACGATCCCCAAAGGGTTTTTCCCGATTCAGGATACCGGGGTGATTCAAGGCATATCGCAGGCATCGGAAACTATCTCATTTGATGCCATGGCGAAGAAGCAGCAGGAACTGGCGCAGGTTGTACTGCAGGATCCGGCAGTGGAAAGCCTGTCGTCGTTTATCGGGGCGGATGGAACGAACACTACCCTGAACAGCGGAAGGCTGTCCATCAACCTGAAGCCGCTGGACCAACGCGATCTGAGCGCTCCCGATGTGATTCGCAGGTTGCAGAAGAATCTGAAGAACGTAAACGATATTCAGCTTTTCATGGAGCCGGTGCAAAACATTACGGTGGACGACCGTGTAAGCCGCACCCAGTATCAATACACACTGGAGGATCCTGACGCGAATGAGTTGAACCTGTGGACGGGCAAGCTCGTCGAGAAGATGAAAGAACTGCCTCAGCTTGCCGATGTGGCGACCGATCAACAGACTGGAGGCCTTGCGGTTTCGCTGGTGGTGGATCGGGTAACCGCGTCACGGCTGGGCATCGCTCCATCGACCATCGACAGTACGCTCTATGATGCGTACGGTCAGCGTCAGATCAGCACGATGTACACGCAGCTTAATCAGTATCACGTGATCCTGGAATCGGACCCGGATTTCCAGAAGAACCCGAGCAAACTGCAAAGTCTCTACATTCAGTCGGGGGCGTCCTCCGGGACTTCAGGGCCTGGCGCATCCTCATCGTTTGCTTCGTCAGGATCGTCGTCCGCGGGATCGAATGCAACCACGACTGCGGCTGCCTATACGCCGTCTTCGTCGGTGCTGACTCCTCCCTCAAATGCTATCGCATCGGGCATCGGGGCTAGCAGCGCAGCGTCTGCCGCGAGCAATAACTCAACCGCCAACGCGACTACCAGTTCAAGCCAAACTCAGGCTGTGCCTCTCAGTGCATTTACGAAGATTGAGCAAGTGAACGAACCGCTTTCCATCAATCACCAGGGGCAATTTCCGGCCGTTACAGTTTCATTCAATCTTGCGCCAGACGCTTCACTCGGGGACGCGATCACGGCGATTGATAAGGTGCAGAAAGACCTGAATATGCCGGCCAGTGTCCAGTTTGGATTTCAGGGCACAGCCGCTTCCTTTCAGGGATCGCTCTCGAATGAAGGACTCCTGATCATTGCCGCGCTGGTTGCGGTCTACATTGTGCTGGGTGTTCTTTACGAGAGCTTCATTCATCCCATTACGATTCTTTCGACGCTGCCTTCAGCAGGTGTCGGAGCACTGCTTGCACTTAGCCTGTTCAAGCAGGATCTGAGCGTCGTTGCCATCATTGGCATCATCCTGCTGATCGGTATTGTTAAGAAGAATGGCATCATGATGGTGGACTTTGCGCTGGAGGGCGAGCGCGAACGCGGATTGAGTTCGCGCGATGCGATTTACGAAGCATGCCTGTTGCGCTTCCGGCCCATCATGATGACCACCATGGCTGCGCTGCTGGCAGGCATCCCGCTGGCGGTCGGATCCGGTATGGGATCGGAATTGCGGCGCCCACTGGGCATCGCGATGGTCGGTGGGTTGCTGCTAAGCCAGATCCTCACTCTTTACACTACGCCGGTCATCTATATTTTCTTCGATCGTATCGGTCATCGCTTTACTCGTCCACAGAAGACAAATGAGACCGGCAGCGAACCGCAGTTGGCGGAGGGAACATGAACCTCTCCGCTCCCTTCATCCGGCGGCCTGTAGCTACAACCCTTCTGACGACGGGCGTCTTGCTTGTGGGAGCCATTGCATTCAATGTACTGCCTGTGTCTCCTTTGCCCCAGGTGGATTTTCCCACGATCTCAGTTGGCGCGAGCTTGCCGGGTGGCAGCCCGGAGATCATGGCTTCGTCCATTGCGACCCCGCTGGAAAGGGAGTTTGGCCACATTGCCGGCGTCACGGAAATGACATCTACGAGTTCGCTGGGGACAACCGGCATCACACTTCAGTTCGATCTGAGCCGGAACATCGACGGCGCGGCGCGCGATGTAGAGGCGGCGATCAACGCGGCGCGGACTTATTTACCGGCGAATCTGCCAGCAAATCCGACCTATCGTAAGGTGAACCCCGCCGATTCCCCGATCATGATTCTCGGGTTGACCTCCGATAAATATGACAAGCCAACGCTTTATGACGAAGCGTCTTCGGTGATTGCGCAGAAGCTTTCGCAAATTCAGGGTGTTGGACAGGTCTCGGTTGGTGGCGGCGCAGGACCATCCGTCCGCGTCGAGGTTGATCCGACGAAGTTGAATAGCTATGGGCTCACGCTGGCAAACGTGCAGTCGGTCTTAAGTACACAAAATGTTCACCAGGCCGTGGGTCAACTCACGTTGGGCGGGAATACGGCAGACATTGTTGTGAACGATCAGATGCGCGATGCAAATCAATACAAGCCTCTGATCATCGCGTACAAAAAAGGAGCCGCAATCAGGCTCTCCGATGTGGCCGACGTATCAAACGGAGCACAAAATATCCGCACGGCCGGATACCTGGACGGCACACCTTCGATCACAGTCATCATTTTCCGCCAGCCTGGCGCTAACATCATCGATACGGTGGATCGTGTTGCAGCGGAATTGCCGTCGATTCAGGCATCCATCCCACAGGGCATCAAGACGACGATTGTTCTTGACCGCACGACCACCATTCGCGCATCCGTCAGCGATGTCGAAAAAACTCTCATAGGGTCGGTGATCCTGGTAATCCTTGTCGTCTTTATATTTCTGCGCAACTGGCGCGCGACGCTCATTCCGTTCGTCGCCGTTCCCGTGTCGCTGGTTGGCACGTTCGCCGTGATGTACCTGCTTGGATTCAGTATCGACAATCTCTCGCTGATGGCGCTGACCATCGCCACCGGATTCGTTGTCGATGATGCCATCGTGGTGATGGAAAATATATCGCGGCATCGCGAAGGCGGCATGAATCCTATGCAGGCCGCATTTCTTGGATCAAAGGAAATCGGCTTTACGGTGTTCTCCATCAGCATGTCGCTGATTGCGGTCTTCATCCCTATCCTGTTGATGGCCGGCATTGTGGGAAGGCTGTTTCGCGAATTCGCGGTTACGCTGGCTACTGCAATCCTTGTGTCCATGGTCATCTCTCTTACGACAACGCCGATGATGTGCGCGTATCTTCTGAAGGATGAGGGCGAAGTCAAGCACGGCAAAGCGTACAAAGTCAGCGAAAAGGGATTCCAATGGATGCTTACCGGTTACAGCCGTTCATTGACCTGGGTACTCAAGAATCCAGGACTCATGCTGACGGTGTTGCTGCTGACCATTGGATTGAACTTCTATCTCATTGGGATCATTCCTACAGGCTTCTTTCCCCAGCAGGACACAGGCGCGATTATGGGTCAGCTGCAAGGACCGCAGGACGCTTCATTTCCGGTTATGGACAACTCGGTCAAGCAGCTTGTTGCTGTCATCAAGGCAGACCCGGCGGTTGCCCATGTAAACGCCTATACGGGCGGCCAAGGGTCGTCGAACGGGGGGTTCATATTTATTGCGCTCAAACCGCTCAATGAGAGAAAGGTTACTGCACCCGAGATTATTGATCGTCTGCGCCCGAAAATGAACCGGCTTCCGGTCGCGCGGGCATTGCTCCAGGCAGCGCAGGATTTGCGTATCGGAGGACGAGGGTCAGCGGCGCTCTACCAATACACCATCCAGTCGGACAATGTGCAAGATCTCTCAACCTGGGGCCCGAAGCTTCTGAATGGAATGAAGACTCTTCCTGGGTTCCAGGACGTGAACACGGATGCGCAGAACGCCGGCCTGCAGGAAATGCTCACCTACGATCGTGCCACTGCGGCCCGGCTTGGAATAACGCCTTCGTCACTGAATAGCTCCCTCTACGGCGCATTCGGGCAATCGAACGTCTCTCTCATTTACACCCAGCTGAACCAGTATTACGTCGTTTTGGAAGTTGCCCCTCCGTACTGGCAAAGTCCTGCAGGGCTGAGCAATATCTACCTTCAAGGCGGCGGAAAGGGCGTGGTGCCGCTTTCCGCGGTTTCAACGGCTCAATCCACGACCACACCGCTGGTGATCAATCACACCAGTTCGTTTCCGTCTGTAACTGTGTCTTTCAATCTCGCCACTGGAGTGTCGTTGAGTGACGCGACCCGAGAGGTGGGGCAGATGCAGCAGCAGATGGGTATGCCGGCGACAGTGCGCGGCTTTTTCGCAGGCACGGCGGCCGCGTATCAGACCTCGTTTGCCTCGGTGCCTGTGCTTGTGGGAGCGGCTTTGCTTGCGGTTTACATTGTTCTCGGAATTCTCTATGAGAGTCTGGTGCATCCACTCACCATCATCTCTACGCTGCCTTCGGCAAGCGTCGGCGCCATGCTCGCACTTATGCTCTTCAAGATCGACCTGAACATGATCTCCATCATCGGTATCATTCTGCTCATCGGCATCGTGAAGAAGAATGCGATCATGATGATTGATTTTGCGCTGGTAGCCGAGCGCGAGCACGGCAAGTCAACTTCCGATGCGATTTTTGAAGCCTGCATGCTGCGCTTCCGTCCCATCCTGATGACCACTATGGCCGCTCTGTTTGGTGCGCTGCCCCTGGCGTTCGGTACGGGAACCGGCTCCGAACTCAGGCGTCCTTTAGGAATAACAATTGTGGGTGGACTCATTGTCAGCCAGATGCTGACTCTCTACACCACGCCCGTTGTCTATTTGTTCTTCGATCGCATGCGTCTCCGATTCCAGGGCAAACATGCAAACCATCTGCAGCCTGGAACCGCCGAGGCCACCTAGCAATGAATGCTTATGGAGTATTGGGTATGAAGAAGTCGATCGTTCAATCCCGGCGAACAGTGCAAGCCTCGTGCGCGCTGCTTGGCGGCCTGCTTTGCAACCTGCTGGCCGGGTGCAATGTTGGGCCCAAGTATGTTCCCCCATCCATGACGGCGCCCGCGGCCTTTAAAGAGTCTCCCGAGCAGTTCAAAGAGACAGATGGATGGACTGTTGCGCAACCGCAGGATGCGACCCTTCGCGGAAAATGGTGGGAGATTTACAACGACCCGGAACTTAACGCGCTTGAAGAGCAACTGAATATCGACAACCAGAATATTCGCGAGTCATTTGAGAATTTCATGGAGGCTCGGTCTCTGGTGCGAGAGGCTCGTTCACAATACTTTCCCACATTGAGTTTCGGGCCGTCGTATTCGCGCTCGCAAACGTCCTCTAATATTTCAAATGGACAATCTGCCGGCGGATCATCAACGACGGTCACTTCCACATCAACCGGGCATCAGTCGCAGGTATTCGCTCTCCCGATTGAAGTTTCATGGGAACCTGACCTGTGGGATAAGGTCCGCAACACGGTGCGGGCAAATCAATACAACGCGCAATTGAGTGCAGCAGACCTTGAGAACGAGCGGCTCACAGAACAGGCAAGCCTGGCGCAATTCTTCTTTGAGATTCGCGGACAGGATGCGCTGCAGAAGATTCTGGACGACACCGTCGAAACGGACAGGCGGGATGTGGAAGCCCAGAAGGCGCGCTATGAAACTGGCGTTGACGATCAAATATCGCTGGTGGAAGCACAGACAAATCTGGCCAGTGCTCAATCAGCGGCGATCAACCTTGGAATTGCGCGAGCGCAGTACGAACACGCAATTGCGACGCTTATTGGCAAACCCGCGTCTTCATTTTCCATTCCGGTCAAGCCAGTTACGACTGCGCCGCCGCCAATCCCCGTTGGACTGCCTTCCCAACTGCTTGAGCGGCGGCCGGACGTAGCTGCGGCGGAGCGGAATATGGCGGCGGCCAATGCACAAATCGGTGTTGCGTACGCGGCATACTATCCAGCATTAACGCTCTCAGGAAGCGGCGGCGTGGAAAGCTCGGCAATCGGCGAGCTTCTTGAGGCGTCGAGCCGTTACTGGTCAATGGGTCCAGGGGTCTCCGAAACCATCTACGATGGCGGCCTACGGCGCGCTACGGTGAATCAATACATCGCAACATACAACGGAGATCTGGCGGCCTACCGGCAGACTGTGCTGACCGCTTTTCAGCAAGTGGAAGACTCCCTTTCACAGGTGCGTATTCTCGGCCAACAGATCAAGCGCCAGCAGGAAGCTGTGGATTCCGCGCAGAACTATGTGAAGCTTGAGAAGGCGCGCTACGATACGGGAATCGATCCTTACATTGCTCTGGAAACCGCCGAGGTTACCTTGCTTTCAAACATGCAGACTCTGGCAGGTCTCCAAATCCAGCAAATGACTGCATCAGTTCAGCTGATTCAAGCTCTGGGTGGGGGATGGGACCGGACACAGTTGCCGACCCCCATGCAGGTTACGCAAAGACCGACACCAGCCGAGACATCGATTCAGCATTGATGGCCTGAGTTACTAAGGATTGAGGCCGGGACCGAGGCGCCAGCCGGGTCTCGGATTTCTCCTGAGCCTGCCCGATCGGCCGTGCATTTAGCGCTGTGCGTCCTGGCCACAGCGAGCAAAACAGACCATTCTTCGCCCTTCCATTCTGCGAAAGTAAGGATGCGTCAGGGCAGGGTTAGGGAACGGCCGCGGGCACGACAGCGTCCCCTGCTCGGCTGGGCCGAGTAGTTCAACGCAGGTATCTCTGCCGTAGATTTCACATTCGCTGTATTGAGATTCCCTCGAAGCAGGCATTCTCATTTGCGCCCGTGCGCATCCAAGTATCCAGAAGGAGTTGCGAAGTGAACCTTCGTCTTATCATGGTGTTGCCGTTGGTTATCGCAGCTCTGCCCGGCAGTAGTCGGGCTCAATTGGCTGTCAACCCAACGGTTGGACCAGGCAGCGCAATCACCCCTGTTATTCAGCGCGCAGTGCCTGTTTATGTTCTTCCTTCGCAAACAACGCTGCTGCATAACTATGCCCTTGACGCATTCGGTCCCTATCCGATCGTTGGCTCGGCTGTCACGGCCGGCCTGAATCAGTACACCAATTCGCCCCCGGAGTGGAGGCAGGGCGCAGAGGGTTACAGCAAACGATTCGGCTCTGATGTGGGGATTGTTGCGGTTGCCACAACAACCCGATACGGGCTTGCGGAAGTCCTGCGGGAAGACACGCTGTATTACCGGTGCGAATGCAAGGGTTTCGGTCCCCGAATGCGCCACGCAATTGCTTCCACGTTGATCGCGCGGCGCGGAGAGGACGGCCATCGAGTCTTCTCGATCCCCGCATTAGTTGCGCCCTACGCGGGCACCACGACGGCCGTCTATGCATGGTTTCCGAATCGCTACGGACCCAAGGATGCGTTCCGCATGGGAAATTACAGCATGTTGGGATACCTGGGCGAAGACATCTCACTTGAGTTCCTTTACAGCGGCCCCCACTCGCTGTTCGCCCGTATGCATCTAAACAACTCGCACGGTGCGCCAGATCCAGGACCAAACCATTGAGCCAGACGCAACTGACTGCCGAACGAAGTGTCAGGGCCCCGCAATCGGCGGAGCAAAGCCCCTCTGCGGAACCGTGGTATGACTGGCCGCTCGGATTCGTGAATTCTTTATTCGAATGGTTCGGTGGAATCGGGGTTTTCTCCTGGCGGGTGTTGCGGGCCGGGGTTACGCCTCCTTATGAATGGCGGGAACTCATCCGGCAACTGGATGAAGTGGGATCGAAGTCTCTTCCACTGGTCGCCATGGCGGGCGCCGCCATCGGCGTTGTGCTGTCGATGGAAGCCAGGACCAGCTTGAGTCGATTTGGCGCCAAGTCAATGCTTCCTTCGGCGATCGTGTATGCCATCGTCCAGGAAATGGGCCCGATCATCACGAGCCTGGTGGTGAGTGGACGTGTCGGGGCAGGCATTGGTGCGGAGCTTGCTTCGATGAAAGTGACGGAGCAGATCGATGCAATTGAAGCGTCGGCTATCAATCCATACCGGCTGCTAGCGGCAACGCGCATCCTTGCGTGCATCCTGATGCTGCCACTCCTGACTATCGCAGCCGATGCTTGCGGTCTGTTTATGGGTTGGGTCACACAAACGATTATTGAGCCCGTGTCTTTAAGGCAGTTCATCAATAGTGGATTTAGCGGTGCGACGTTCAACGGCTTCCTGCCTCCAACCTTCAAGACTGCTGTTTTTGGCTTGATCATCGGCGTGATTGCCTGTTTTCAGGGCATGAAGACGCAGGGCGGCGCAGCGGGAGTGGGGCGCGCAGCCACGGAGTCAGTGGTACTGTCTTCATTGTTTGTGATTCTGGCCGACGTTGTGCTGGTCAAATTCATTCTGGTTTTCTTTCCCTGATTCCGAATCCAAACGACGGTGAAATGGCTATGGCAACCGCATTCGATACTGCGATGAAACAAGGCGACGACAGCCTGGAGGAGAGCAGTGTGCCGGCGGTTGCGGTTGAAAACCTGGAAAAGAGCTTCGGCACCCAAAAGGTCCTGAATGGGATCTCATTGACCATTGACCGCGGCCAGACCATGGCAGTGCTGGGGCGCAGTGGGACTGGTAAGAGTGTGCTCTTGAGAATCATCATTGGCCTGGTTCGGCCTGATTCCGGCTCCGTGCGGATACTGGGGCAGGAGACGGCCGGCTTGAACATGGACGAACTCGGCGAGATCAGAAAAAAGATGGGCTTTCTCTTCCAACATGCGGCGCTGTATGACTCGCTGACTGTTGCGGAGAACGTGGCATTCCCTCTCGATCATCATCGTCCCGACTTGTCGAAGTCGGATCGAAATGACCGGGTGGCGCAGTTACTTCATGAAGTGGGAATGGATGGCCATTTCAAGAAGATGCCTTCCAATATTTCAGGTGGCATGCAGAAGCGAGTAGGCCTGGCCCGCGCCCTGGCGCTGGAGCCGGAAATTCTTCTGCTAGATGAGCCCACGGCAGGCCTCGACCCGATCAGTTCCGGTGAGATTGATGAACTGGTTTTAAAACTACAGCGAGAACATCACATGGCATCGATCGTGGTAACCCACGATCTGCATAGTGCAAAAGCGATTGCAAACCGCCTGGCTCTGCTGGATAAGGGCAATGTGGTGGCTGAAGGAACATTTGCGGATCTTCAGCAGAGCGATATTCCGTTTGTTCAAGAATTCCTGAAGCATTCTTAGGAGGGCATATGTCGAGATTGGCGCGGCTGGGAATATTCATCGTTGTGGCACTGGCACTTCTGGCCGGCGGAGTCTTTCTCATCGGGAGCAAGGAATATCTGTTTCGTCCGACCTATCAACTGAAGGCTCAATTCGACAATGTAGTCGGACTCGGAGCAGGTGCAGACGTGCAGGTTGGCGGGGTGCACAGCGGAACTGTTCGCAGTATCGATCTGCCGCACAAGCCGGGAGACAGAGTTACCGTGGTCATGGACCTCGACAGTTCCACGCACGAGATCGTCAAGCGGGACTCGGTGGCTTCAATCGAAACCGAGGGTCTGTTGGGCAATCAGTACCTGGCCATCTCGTTTGGTTCAGCGGGACAAGACGACGTGAAAAACGGCGATACGATTCAGAGCATCGCTCCACTGGTGATGTCGGACATGCTGAAAAAAACCAGTGGCATTCTGGATAGCACTCAGTTGGCAGTTGCGAATGCCACCGCGGCGACTGACCACCTGAAGTCGATCAGCGCCAAAATCGATCGTGGGCAGGGAACTGTCGGCGCGCTCGTGAACGACAAGCAGCTTTACGCCAACCTGGAACAGACGACCGCGGGGTTAAATACCACCGTAACGCAAGCACAGGCTGGTGTGACCGACTTCAAGGAAAACATGGAAGCCTTGAAGCATAACTTTTTGCTAAGCGGATACTTCAAGAAACGTGGATACGAGGATACTGCCGATCTTACTGCGAATGAGATCGCTGCCCTTCCGCAGGGTACGCCTGCCAAAGTATTCACCTTCTCAGCCAAACAGCTTTTTGATTCCCACGACTCGTCCAAATTGAAGAACCAAAAATCGCTCAATCCGGGAGGAGATTTCCTGGCGAATAATGAGTTCGGCGTTGCGGTCATCCAGGTTTCGGCAGGGTCGGCGGGCGATTCGAAGAAAGACGCCGTGCTCACCCAGGCACGCGCCGTAGTGATACGCGATTACCTGGTCCAGCACTTCGGATTTGACGACGGTCAGTTGAAGACAATGGGAGTCGGGAAGCAGGTCGGCTCGGGTGGCGATCCAGACGGATCCATCCAGATTCTCATTTTTCCGCCGGGAACGGCGATTCCGGCAGAGAAGCCTGCGACCGCCAATGACTCGTCCGCATCAAACGCCGGTAAGCCGGCGCAGGGAAGCGTCGATACCCCCGTAAAGCAGTAGAATCGGGACGTCAGAAATATCCATTCGACGGAGTGAAGCCAAATGAATACGCGATCACTTGGAGAGACCGCGCAGGCCCTCGTACTAGCCAACCGGGGCCTGCTAGCCATGGATGAAAGCACCGGGACATGCAACAAGCGGTTTGCGGAGGTGGGAATTCCGCAGACGGTCGAGTTCCGCCGCGCCTATCGCGAAATGATTGTGACTACTCCGGGGCTGGGCGATTTCATAGGAGGCGCCATCCTCTATGACGAGACGATTCGGCAGCAGACTCGCGACGGTACCCCCTTTGTCGATGTCCTGGTGGAAGCCGGGATTATTCCGGGAATCAAGGTCGACGCCGGAGCGGTGGAGCTTGCAGTGCATCCCGACGAAAAGGTTACTGAAGGCCTGGATGGGCTGCGAGAGAGGCTCGCTGAATATTTCAAGATGGGTGCCCTGTTTGCGAAGTGGCGCGCTGTCATCAAAATCGGCGACGGGATCCCAAGCCGTGGTTGCATCGATGTAAACGCAAACGCCTTGGCTCGATATGCTGCTCTGTGTCAGGAAGCGGGACTGGTTCCGATTGTTGAGCCCGAGGTTCTGATGGACGGCAGCCATACACTCCGGAAATGTCAGGAAGTCACCGACGAGGTTTTGCGTGCGACATTCAGCGAACTTCTTGCGCAGCGCGTGGTGCTGGAAGGAATGATTCTGAAGCCCAACATGGTGCTGCCGGGGTTGGAATGCAAAAAGCAGGAGAACGTGGATCAAGTGGCGGATGCGACGGTAGACTGCCTGCTGCGCGCTGTGCCAGCGGCTGTTCCTGTGGTCGCATTCTTGTCCGGAGGGCAATCGGCGGAATTGGCTTCTGCCCGATTGAATTCAATGAACGTTCGATTCCAGGGACGTTTGCCGTGGGCACTGGCATTCTCATTCGCTCGGGCAGTGCAACAGCCTGCGATGGAAATATGGAAGGGCGATGACGAGAATGTGCCGGCCGCACAGAAGGCTTTGTACCACAGGGCACGCTGCAACTGGGCTGCGCGCCGCGGCGAATATAGCGCGGAGATGGAAAAGTGACCGCCGAATAGCATTTGGAATCGATTGCCTTGCATGTCTGGGGATCGAGTTGAAAAGGTCCGGCCCGGGGTGCAATCCTTATTGCATAGCGAAGTTGGGTTTGGCAGCTTCGCGGAACGAGTTGGCGGGGATTGACGTCACGATGACCGAGGCTCCCGCTCCAGTGAAATTCTTATTGTCCCGCTCTTCCTGAGCGAGGGCGTGAGTCAATGTGTAAACCTCCCTCGAAAGTGAAAAGAAAATGACAGAGACTGTCCCATCGCTTACTCAAGGTGCAGCATGGAAGGCGCTTGAAGACCATGCGCAGAAAAACCAGAATCTCAAACTCAAGGATTTGTTCGCTGAGGATTCCAGTCGCGGGGAGCGACTGACCGTTGAAGCAGCGGGCATCTATTTTGACTACTCGAAGAATCGCATCACCGACGAGACCTTGCGGCTCCTGTTTGCTCTTGCGGAGGAGTCCGGTCTTTCGTCCCGTATCGACGCCATGTTTCGCGGGGACAAGATCAATGTGACTGAAAAGCGCGCGGTGCTGCACGTAGCATTGAGAGCACCGAAGGGGCAGTCGATCTTGGTGGATGGTGAGAACGTTGTGCCCGCCGTGCATGCGGTTTTGGATAAGATGGCGGAATTCGCCAATAAGATCCGCTCAGGGGAGTGGCTCGGTTATACGGGCAAGCCGATCCGCAACGTGGTGAACATTGGAATAGGCGGATCTGATCTGGGCCCGGTGATGGCTTATGAAGCGTTGCGGCATTATTCCCAACGCGACCTGAACTTCCGCTTCGTCTCCAATGTCGACAGTACGGATATTGCCGAGGCGACGCGGGATCTGGATGCCGAGGAAACGCTCTTTGTCATATCCTCCAAGACGTTTACCACCCTGGAGACAATGACCAACGCGCACAGCGCGCGCGTGTGGGCACTTGAAACCCTGAAACATTCGGCCGCAGTTGCGAAGCATTTTGTTGCCGTTTCAACCAATGCTGCGGAAGTGGAGAAGTTCGGAATCGATACGGCCAACATGTTTGAGTTCTGGGACTGGGTTGGCGGGCGCTACTCCATGGATTCGGCGATCGGCCTGTCCACGATGATTGCGATTGGTCCCGATGGATTTCGCGAGATGCTGGACGGCTTCCATGAAATGGATGTCCACTTTCATACTGCCCCGTTTGAGCGCAATCTTCCGGTGCTCATGGGGCTTCTGTCCCTGTACTACAACAGCTTCTTCGATGCGCAGACCGTTGCCGTGCTCCCGTATGAGCAGTATCTGAAGCGCTTCCCGGCCTATCTGCAGCAATTGACGATGGAGAGCAACGGCAAGCACGTAACGCTTGACGGATCGACGGTCGATTACCAGACCGGTCCGATTTATTGGGGCGAGCCGGGAACGAACGGGCAGCATTCCTTCTATCAATTGATCCATCAAGGCACGCGGTTGATCCCTTGCGACTTCATCGCGTTCTCGAAGGCAATCAATCCGATTGGCCGCCATCACGACATCCTGATAGCGAATGTCTTTGCCCAGGCGGAGGCACTGGCATTTGGCAAGACAACACAGCAGGTTGAGGTGGACGGCACGCCCGCGTGGCTGGCCCCTCATCGAACCTTTGAGGGCAATCGGCCGTCGAACATGATCATCCTGGATCGGCTGACTCCCGCGGCGCTGGGGAAACTGATTGCGCTATATGAGCACAGCGTCTTTACGCAGGGAATTATCTGGCGGATTGATTCGTTCGATCAATGGGGAGTTGAGTTGGGAAAGGTACTGGCCCAGCGCATTATTCCTGAACTTGAAGCGTCAGAAGGGGCACAGGCCGCGCATGACAGTTCAACGAATACGCTGATTGAGCGATACCGGAAGAGCAAGTAAAAGCAGCGGATCTGGCTGGAATTGATCCTTCGATCTTGAGTAGGGCGGCCGCCCTCGGCGTGCGCCATCAAACGCATGCCGGCAACGGCGGAGGTACTTCATGTCTCGTTCGCAATCTGATGCGCTGGTTCTTTTCGGCGTTACCGGCGATCTGGCCCACAAGATGATTTTTCCGGCGCTCTATGCCATGGTGAAGCGCGGCGTGCTCACGGTTCCGGTGATCGGTGTCGCATTCCCCAAGTGGAGCGTGGACCGCTTGCACCGGCGAGTTACAGACAGTATTGAGCGAGCCGGCGGTGTGGATGACAAACACGCTCTGAAGCGTCTGCTGGTGTTAATCAAATATGTGAGTGGGGATTACAAGGATCCAGCGACCTTTGCGGCCATAAAAGGTGCGCTGGGCAAAGCGCGGAGACCTGCGCACTACCTGGCGATTCCACCCTCGCTCTTTGCGACGGTAATTGAAGGGTTGGGCGCGGCGAACCTGGCCAAAAACGCACGGGTGATTGTTGAGAAACCGTTTGGCCGCGATCTTGCCTCGGCAAAGGAACTGAACAAGGTTGCACATGCAGTTTTTCCTGAAGACTCGATCTTTCGCATCGATCACTTTCTGGGCAAAGAAGCGATCATGAACATTCTCTATTTCCGCTTCGCCAACTCATTCCTTGAGCCCATCTGGAACCGCAACTATGTGGCCAGCGTCCAGATCACGCTGTCAGAGAATTTTGGAATCGGGAAGCGCGGATCGTTTTACGAGACAGCAGGCTGCCTGCGCGATGTAATTCAGAACCATCTTTTCCAGGTGGTTGCGCTGCTCGCGATGGAAGCGCCTTCCGGGCGCCATTTTGGCGCAGTACACAATGAACAGGCCAAGGTGTTTGAGGCCATGCGCCCGCTTACGCCGGACGATATGGTTCGTGGCCAATATCAGGGCTATCGCGATGAGGCGGATGTGGCGAAGAACTCCGACGTGGAAACTTTCTGCGCTCTGCGGCTATTCATCGATTCGTGGCGTTGGGAGGGCGTGCCTTTTTATCTACGCTCGGGGAAATATCTGCCCAACACCGCAACGGAAGTGATTGTGGAGTTGAAAGCCGCGCCACAGCGGCTATTCGCCGACTCGATTGCAGTCGATGGTGTAGCGAATTATTTCCGCTTCCGGTTATCTCCCAATTCAGCTCTCGCACTTGCTGCTCGTGTAAAGCGCGCGGGTGAGGATTTTATCGGTGACCAGCGCGAGCTCTATCTCTCCGAGCAGCAACCTGGAGAGGAAACGCCGTACGAGCGGCTACTTGGCGATGCGATGGCCGGGGATGGCGCGCTCTTCACCCGTCAGGATGCGATCGAAGCTGCATGGGCGGTTGTCGAACCGGTGCTCACCAAACACCATCGGGTTCGGCCTTACAAGCGCCGCACATGGGGGCCGAAGGATGCAGACAAGCTGATCGCGGATGGCAAATGGCATAATCCGGATCCTGATGCCCCAACCGGATGTTAGCGCATCTGCGAGTCTGAAAACTTACTTTCTATATCTTGTTTTGCCTGCGAACTGGCCGGCGCTTCCTTCGCGGCGCCGGTGATCAATGTAGCTCAGGCGATGCCCTCTAAATCCATCAGAATACTGACGTAGAGCAGAGGTCCAACTCGCCCGCCTGATCCGCAAGACTTTCGCAAAATTCGGTAACTCTCATGCGGATGATCTGAATGTGAAGGCAACCTTCGAGGAATGTACCTCTTCCAATTGATGGCGCCGTTGTTGATATCAGGCCCGCGTCTTTCACGGGTTGGAATCGATAACGGACGAACACTGTTCTATCCACTCGGGCCAACCTGGTTACGAATCTATCAAGGCCGATGCGAATTCAAAGAACAAACTGGAGAAGACGAGATGCCAATTATCACTGTTGTACTTACACTCCTGGTGGTGGGCGTGCTGTTGTGGCTGATCAACACATACATTCCCATGCAGAGCACGATCAAGGGACTCTTGAATGCAGTAATAGTTATCCTTCTGGTTATTTGGCTGCTTAATGTCTTCGGATTGATGCATTACGTTACCGATTTCAAAGTCGGGACGCATTGAGGCAAGTAGACTGGTATTCGATAGCCGGCGGCGCAGGCAATGCATCCTTGCAGAGTCGCATGCCGACGCCCGTACCGACTATTTTCGATGGGCATTAAGCTGGTCGATCACTCGCTTCAAGTCGTCGAGTTTTTGACCGGCTTCGGCCAGCTTGCCTTGTGACGTGAGCCGCTGATAGTCGCCGAAGTCTTTGCCGGCCTGCACAATCAATGAATCGGTATCGGCAACAGGCTTAGTTCCTCCTGCTGTCTCCGTGACCGCTCGAGGCGCTTCAGATGCGCTAAGGGTCGATGATTCCGATCCAAACAGAGAAGCCAGTGCTGCCTCAAACGTGGGCGCATATGCGAGCTTGTCCTGTAGCGCAAGCACGACAAGGCGCAACTCCGGCATGGGGCTTCGTTCGGCCTGCAGGTAGATGGGTTCCGCGTACAAGAGTGCGCGTCCGCATGGAATAACAAGCAGACTACCGCGGCGCACGTGCGAGCCTTGCTGATTCCACAGAGTCAGTTGCCCTGAGAGCTGAGCGTTCTGATCGATGCGCGCTTCAATCTGTTGTGGTCCATCAACTAGCTTGCTCTTCGGGAAATCGTATACGACCGATGTTCCATAGTGAGCGCCATCGCTGCGTCCCGCGATCCATCCAATCAGATTATTTCGGTTGTTCGGAGTAAACGGCAGAATCTCCACGAACTCCAGGTCTGCCTCATCCGGCAGTTTCATCAGAACAAAGTTTGGGGTCATGGGGACGGTTGTCTGCCCGCCCCCTTCGGTCATGCCGGTTTCGGTCGCCACAGTCCAAAGATCTTCCTTGTTGTAGAAGACTTCCGGATTGGTCATATGATAAAGGCCGTACGCTTCAGCCTGTAATCGCAAGAGCATTTCGGGGTAGCGTACGTGTTTGTGCAGCCACGCCGGCATTGCGGATGCATCTTTAAACAGACTTGGAAAGATGCCGCGATAAGCAGCCAGGATGGGATCTTCGCTATCGAAAACATAGAAGGTTGCAGTCCCGTCGTAGGCATCCACCACGGCTTTTACGCTGTTCCGCATGTAGTTGATGGAGTCGCCATCAAGACTGTAGTGGCTTGAGTAGGGATAGGTGTCTGACGAGGTGAATCCATCCATCACCCACGACAACCGGCCGTCGTCACCGACGACAATGTAAGGGTCCTTATCAAAGGTCAGGAACGGAGCCAATGCTGTCACGCGATCGCGCACATTGCGCCGCATCAGCAACCGGCTCTGCGCATTTACATCGTCGCTGAATGGCAGCTTGGCGATATCGCCGCGCTCAAACGCGAGCAGAAGCCGGCGAAAGAACCCACCGACAACGATGCCGCCAGTACCCTCGTAGGAAGTAAGGTTATTTGTCTGGCCTTCCGGATAGTTGAATTCCTGCTGCCGCGTCTTCACATAAACGTCGGTGTCGGTCATTTCGCCGAAGTAAATTTCCGGCCGCGTGACGCTCAGGCCCTTCACAGAACTCTGGACAGGCATATTGCTCAGCATCAATGTCGGCAGCCCTTCCGGCGTGAAACCATTCACCGGATTCATCGTGATGCCATAGCCATGGGTATAGATGAGCTTGTCGTTGATCCAGTTGCGGCTGCTCTCTGGAAGCTTGTCGACATTCAATTCACGCGTTGCAAGCATTACCTCGCGCAATGAGCCATCGATTTCGTATCGATCAATGTCGATATCGGGAAAATCGTAGTAGGTTCGAATCTCCTGGATCTGCCGCAGCGTGTCCTTCAGTGCTGTCAGGTCCCACAGGCGGATGTTCTGAAGGGTCGGCTGGTTGTTGGTTGGATCAGTTGCCCCGACGGTAGTTTCGGCGGGGAACTCGCGTTGCGAGAATCGGTCGAGGCCCCATGCCTTCCGGGTCATCTCAATGTTGTGCTCGATGTAGGGCTTCTCTCGAACAAGTTCGTTCGGCTTGACGACGAAGCTGGTGACATACCAGCCGACCACCCCGGTTGCGACGTAGCATACTACCGCAGGGAACATCGCCACGGCCAGCCATCGACCGCGTGGCCTGAAGAGACCGCATGCCAGCGCAATCAACGCTCCCACCAACAAGGCGACACACACCACCAGCATGCCGGGAAGCGTGACATGGGCGTCCGTGTAAGTCACTCCGTCGAATACAGTGTGTCGCTCAAAGAACATCTCGAAGCGGCCAAGGTAAATGCGGACCGCAAGCATGGCCAATAGGGGAGCGACGGTAAGAGAGAGTCCGCGCCAAGGCAACGATGTGCCCGAGGCAAAGCGCCCGGCAAGTGCGCGCGAGCTTCCGGAGATGAACAGGAAGAGAATGGCGAGAACGCAAGCGAGCACGGCAAGCGTCAGCAGCCATCCTGCAATCAATTGCCATGCAGGTAGTGCGAAAAGATAGAAATTCAGCGGAAGCCCGAATATGGGGTCAGCAATGGTTCCCGTAGTCTGCGGCGCATACCAGAACAGTGCCAGCGTGGGCCACTGCGCCTTCATTGCGGCTCCGGTTCCAATCGCAATCAAGAGGGAAAGTCCGGTCGCAACCACATGGAGTGCGGGACCAACCGGCAGGTTCACCGCGTTTCCCGCAACGTAAATCGTATGATTGCTCGGCAGGTCGCCGGCATGCGCGCGTCGGAGCGCCAAAAAAGTTCCGTACAGAATGAGGAACGTGACCACGGCAAATCCACCGAAGGCGCCCCATTCAAGGCCGAGGGTTTTCCAGAAAACACCTTCATAGCCCAGTGAGCGGAACCACAGCAGATCGACCCAGATGGTAACCGCTGTTCTGGCAGAAAAGAAAATTACGAGAATAAGTGCAAGAAGTATGAGGAAGAAGTTCCTACGCGGCCGCGTAGGTTCTGATTTTCTTGGCCAATCGATGGAATCGTGCAATCCTGTGCCTCTTCTTGGGTTGGGAATTGCTGCGAGACTTAGCTGCAGCCCCGGGTCTGCATCGCGCAACAAATCGCGATAGATGCTCCCGCGCTCGGTAAACTCAACCCCCTCCACTTTAGTCCTATTGAGACGCGATTGCACCAAGCCCGGATGGCCGCACCTGGCGTTGACGTGGCTGACGGAGCGGGTAGCAATTTTCAAGCTGCACGAATTCAATTTCTCCGAAGGGTAGAGCCTGTAACCGCATGAAAAAACTGAAGTTTTCCTGGCTCCCTGAGGAGACGTAAAATTCTGGTAACTAAATCATTAGTTGTTCGTCTAACTGAACATTGACGGGCCAGATCGCCGGAAGGGTTTACGAATCAAGATGCCGCCGAAGAGATCCATCACGCTAACGCCAGCCGAGCTCAGGCTGATGAGGATTCTGTGGGACAGGGGAGAATCCACGGTGGCGGAGGTGGTGGGCTCCATTCCTGAGGATGAGGCGCTTGCTTATAATTCGGTGCTGACGACGATCAGAATCCTTGAAACCAAGGGGTATGTGAGCCACCGGCAGGAAGGCCGGGCATTTCTCTACGCCACCAGCATAGGCGAAGAGGAAGCGAGCCGCTCGGAGGTGCGCCACGTTTTGCAGCGCTTCTTTGGCAATTCCAGAGAGCGGCTTCTTCTTTCGATGCTCGGCGATGAGGAGATCGGCCTGGAGGAATTGAGGCGTTTGAAAGAGGCGATTGCGAGCATGCCAGATGAAGCCGAGGAGGAGTCCTAGATGGAATTCCTGCTTCACAATGCGTCGGCAGTTTCCGCAGCGGCCGTTGGTTCCCTGGTTGCCGCTGTTTGGCAGGGTACCGTTCTGGCGATTTTTGTGGCGTTGTGCATGAAGTGTTTTCCCCGGCTAAGCGCCGCCTCCCGCTCGGTCATCTGGCTGAATGTATTTCTGGTTCTTCTCCTCCTGCACATCGTTCCTTACTTCAGAGAGCAAGTTGGAATAGAACAATCCGCGGGCCGCACGCCCATACTTTTGCGTTCCGGCATCGCCATGGCGACCGCGGCTGCCTGGGCAGCACTCTCGCTTTGGAGAGGCGTGCAGTTGACTCTGAGCGCCTATCGCCTGCGACAACTGGTTCGGCGGGCAATACCTCTCGCCCCTGACGAGCCGCTGCGTGCGTTGCTCCAGGGCGAGAATGGTAGCCGCGGCGCTCAGCTTTGCACATCGCATGAGATTGAGCGGCCAAGTGTGATCGGCTTCGTTCATCCGCGCATTCTGCTGCCTCCGGCGCTGTTTGAAAGACTGTCGGCTATCGAACTGCAGCAGGTGGTCTTGCATGAGATGGAGCACCTGCGCCGCGCAGACGATTGGAGCAATCTGCTTCAGAAGATCGGTCTTGCTCTCTTTCCGCTGAATCCCGTTTTGTATTGGACTGAAGGGCGTCTGTGTGCTGAGCGCGAACTCGCCTGCGACGATCGCGTGTTGCAGTCAAGCTGCACGCGAAAGGCGTACGCGATGTGCTTGACCCGGCTCGCGGAGGACTCCGTGCTTCGCCGCAAACTCACTCTTGCGCTTGGGGCCTGGGAGCGGCGTTCGGAGCTTGTGATCCGCGTGCAACGACTCCTGGTGCGGCCTGGACAATCGATGAGCGGCAGACAGGCAAAGCTTGTGACCGCGGGCTTGATCATAGCCATATCTGGTGGCTCGCTCGCTCTCACGCGCAGTCCGCAGCTTGTGGGCTTCGCCACCATGGATTCCCGCACGGTTCAGGCCTCGGCAATGCCCGTAACAAGCCCAAATGCAGGGAATGTGCGGGGTTCGAATGTGGCGAGTGCAGCTGGCTCGCTGCAGTTGGTGAAAGCAGTGATGCCACAGAGTCCCGTTCAAGAAACCCTGAAGCCGAAGCCCGTGCGTGCACACGTAGTAAAGCGCGCCGTGAAGCCGCGAATCGCGCCGGATAGACAGGCGTGGCTGGTGTTGACGGACTGGAATGACAGTCTGCCGCCTCCGCACCTGGTCATCGCGGTTGCCCCAGGAGATCCCAATAGGTATGCAGCCGTGCCGATTGCCCATGGATGGCTGATTCTTCAAATCTGACCGCACTGCACTTGATGCAGTGGCTATAAGAGCAACTTCTAACAACCCAGTATCGAACAAGGAGAGAACTTCCCATGAAGCAAGCAACTAATCAATTAGTAGCAACAGCCAAAAGATTCGCGGCGCCTGCGGCGGCGGTCGGTGCTTTTGCATTGGGCGCGGCGATGTTCGTCGGGCACGGCAATGTTCATGCCGCTTCGGCGATTGACGACAACAGCGTGTCTGCACTCACTTCGCTGGACCGTGCCATGGAAGCAGTGGCATCGCGGGTCACTCCCGCGGTTGTGAATGTGGCGGTCACTTCACGGGTTAGCAATGATGGGGCTGGCCCCGAAGGGATGATGAAGGGCCTGCCTCCCGGACTGCAGCAATTCTTCGGGCAGATGCAACCGGGTCCTTCACAGCCACAAATTGAGCATGGCGTAGGTAGCGGCATTATCATCTCGCCGGATGGCTACATTGTGACCAACGATCACGTGGTGGATGGCGCGACGAACATCAAGGTAACGCTGAACGATCGGCGCATCCTGAATGGCAAGGTCATTGGCGTTGACAAGCTCAACGACATCGCGGTCATCAAAGTGAACGCGACGAACCTTCCCAGCATTGCCTGGGGCGACTCAACAAAGTTGCAACCTGGCCAGACGGTGCTGGCATTTGGGAGTCCGTTCGGCTACTTCCAGTTCTCCGTAACGCGCGGAATCGTGAGTGCTGTCAATCGGCCGAATCCGTACTCGGATGACCCGCGGAAGCCCGGCAACTTCATTCAGACAGATGCAGCCATCAATCCCGGGAATTCAGGCGGTGCATTGGTGAACGCGCACGGCGAACTGATCGGGATCAACACCTTCATCATTACCAATAACGGGGCGTTTGCGGGAGCGGGGTTTGCGATTCCTTCGCAGATTGTGCGCGCCAGCGCCGAGCAGCTGATCAAGAGTGGGAAAGTAGAGCACGGCTATCTTGGCATCGGCATGAACGATGTGACGCCGGAAAATGCTCACTTCTTCAATCTTGAGGATGCGAGTGGCGCCATTGTTTCGCAGGTCACTCCGGATTCGCCGGCAAGCCACGGTGGCTTGCAGCAGGGTGACGTGATCACGCATGTGAACGGGGACAAGATTCCGAACGGCAGCGCGTTGCAGGTTGCGGTGAGCGAGATGGCTCCGGGAACAAAGATCACTCTGGGCTTGATTCGCAATGGCAAATCGGAGACGCTGAACCTGACGGTTGGCCAGTTTCACGGCAACGCGGAAGTGGCCGGCAACGACAGCGAAGGGGATGGGGATGGAGCGAAAACCGGCAAGCTGGGGCTCTCGGTCAGCAACCTGACAGCGGACGCCCGGCAGCAGATCAACGCGCCGGATCAGGTGCATGGCGTCGTGGTTCAGAGTGTGCGCCCGGCCAGCCCGGCTGAAGATGCAGGGATCCGGCCGGGAGACATCATCATGGAAGTCAACCGCAAGCCAGCGGATTCGGCAGACAAGTTCGCCAGCGAAGTGCACAACAACCAGAGTGGGAAGGATCTTCTGCTATTGGTCTGGTCGAAGGGGAATGCAAGCTACCGGACAGTTCACCCTACTGAAGATGAACCAAAGGGTTAAACGAAAGAGAAAAGCGGCTGCATGATTATCCGGGTGGTTCCCAGGTTTCGAAGGGAATCGCCCGGATCATTCGTTTCAAGTGCCAGGCGCGAAGCATTCGGATGCGGAGTCAGTACACGCCTCGGTCGCGGTGTTGGCAGCGTCAATTGCTCACACACTCACCCATTGAACGAGATGGTCTGGTTGTATGCGCAGGAAACTGATTTAGCGCGGAGGTCGACTCGATTGCAGTCCGCATTACAAGCAGGACTCATTCTAGGTCATTGCTTCACTCCATCAATGGGATATCCCTGCCAGACATACTCCAAAGCTTCTGCCAGCGTCTGCTGTCTTACGGTGTGGTCGACGTGCCCTGCGTTCCGGGCAAAGACAAACTGGTAATGATAACCCTTTACCGCAAGCACCTTGGCCATTTCCTCATTGGCAACCACCCAATCGTGCATGTGATCGTTCATGATGTTTGGATTGAACAAATCGCGGTCGCCCACTTCCATCCAAAGCCGAATAGGTTTCACGGGGTTTTCGGGGATCAGGTGCTCATGGAACTCCCATGCGCCATGCGGGGTCTGGTCGCTGTGCGGCCACTGCTGATTCACATACGTGCCGGAGTAGGTCAGAACGCGATGGTATAACTCCGGGTGATACCAGGCCATGGCCAACGCGCAGGAACCACCTGAGCTTCCGCCGGTCGTCGCACGGCCATCAGGGTCATGAGTCAGCTTCACGTGCGCCTGGGCTTCAACCATGGGCAACACTTCCTTCTCAACCCACTCCGCATATAAGCCGGACATGGTGTCGTATTCCAGGCCGCGCTCGCTGCCCTGGGCGTCACCGCTACCGTTGCCAATTGAGATGGCAATCATCGCAGGCACTTTGTGCTCGGCAATCAGATTGTTCAGAATCGAGAACAGCAGTCTGTCCGGGCCGTCTGCTCCGACGATAAAAGGCGCTGCGGTTCCAGGGACGTATTGACTGGGAACGTAAACCGCGACATGGCGCGTGTAGTGAGCGGGATGACTGGTGGTTACGATCAGCTTGCTGGGATCTGCGGAGTCCGGAGTGCCGAACGTGCCAGCGTCCCGAGCAATGCCGGGATAGATCTTGCTGTCGGCTGAATCCATGGTGAACTCGACGACCGTTCCCTGTGGCACGCCATCCTGCACTGTTGCTTCCGGCGCGGGATTGTGCGTTGGACCGATGATGAAGTTTCCGTCTGTATTCGCGGGCGCGTTCGCTGCGTCAGGCAGATCCTTGGCCAGTACATAACCGGGGGTGTTGGGATCGCGCGTCGGTGGAGTGGGACGCGCCGGATGCACCGGACTCGGCGGCATGGGAGTCGCTTGCGGTGCGCTGGGCGCCTGCGCGGCGGTCATGCTGGCTCCCATCCATGCAGCAGTAACCATGAATTTCGACAGCGCGGCGATATCAAGACGAATCATTTTTTTCCTCGTTGACAACGTATTTCGCTTCCATGTGCACGCATTCGACTTCATCCCAACTGCGTAGGGCGCGCTTGTGTGGCGTGGGGGCCAGTCGGGGAAATATACCATTGCCACCACGTTGGGTAAAAGTCCGGATATGATGAATGCGAGTGTTCAAGCAATTCCCCTCTATTCGCCCACCAAGGAGATCGATGTCCACATCGCGCAGAGACTTTCTAACCTATTCTTCTGTTGGAATGCTAGCTGTTGCTCTTGAAGCCAATGCAACGGGTCAAGCTGGACAGACTCAGAATCTGCCTCCAGGCGCTCCACCAGCTTTTGGAACTTCCGCGCCGGTCGGACCTGAAGTATCGCCTGTCACATTTGCAGAGGCGGAGAAACTGGTGCAACTGGAGATGACCGCGGCGGATCGAGCCACAGCGGCAGGGAACTGGCGGATGCAGATGGCGCCGTTGCTGGAGCGGAGAACCGGTCCGCGAAAAATCGAGCTTGAAGCAAGGGTGGCGCCGGCCACGCAGTGGAATCCCGCGCTGCCTGGGCTTGTGACGATACAGCACAGGGGCAACCACTTCATCCGCAGCAGTGCCCCGGGCACGCCTCTACCGGAGAGTGAGGCAGCAATCGCATTTGCTCCCGTCTGGCAGCTTTCAAGGTGGATCGAGAGCAGGAAGCTGACTTCCACGCGGCTAACCGAGATCTATTTGCGCCGCCTGGAACGCTATAACACCCAGTTGCGTTGCGTCATCACGCTCACTCGCGAACACGCGCTGGTGCAGGCCCAGCGGGCTGACGACGAGATCTCCGCGGGGAAGTATCGTGGCCCGCTGCATGGTATTCCCTGGGGCGCGAAAGACCTGCTCGATACGGCGGGGATTCCAACGACCTATGGAGCCGAGCCGTTTCGTGATCGCGTTCCCGCAGAGGACGCAACGGTGACGGAACGGCTAAACGCCGCAGGCGCCGTGCTGGTGGCCAAATTGAGCCTGGGCGCATTAGCGTTGAACGATATCTGGTTCGGTGGTCAGACAATGAATCCGTGGCTGCTGGAAGAAGGCTCGTCTGGATCGAGTGCTGGTCCCGGCGCGGCAGTTGGAGCCGGCCTGGTCGGCTTCGCGATGGGAAGCGAAACCGGCGGCAGCATCGTGAGCCCCACTATGCGTTGCGGCGTCACTGGATTGCGGCCGACTTTCGGTCGTGTCCCTCGAACAGGCGCAATGACATTGTGTTGGTCGCTCGACAAGTTGGGCCCCATGGCGCGGAGCGTAGAAGACACCATCATGGTGGTGAACGCAATTTCCGGCCCCGACGGGCGCGATTTGGCGAGTGTCCCGAGTGAGTTGGCTTTTGACGCCCCTCAGAGCGTGAACGGATTGCGCGTCGGCTACTTTCCGAAATGGATGAAGGAGGATCCTGCAACGGATGTGGACCGGGCTGCGCTGCATTCAGTAAAGAAGCTTGGAATGATTCCGGTTGAAGTATCGATTCCGGACTGGCCTTACGACTCTCTTGACCTGATTCTCTTTGCCGAAGCCGCGGCAGCATTTGAGGAATTAACCCTTAGCCATAAGGTGGATGAGCTCAAAGCGCAGGTTCCGGATGCGTGGCCCAATTGCTTCCGCCAGGCGCGATTTCTCTCTGCGGTCGACTTTGTACAGGCAGACCGCTTTCGCCGCAAGGTGGCCGAAGAGATGGCGAGAGTGTTCTCACAGGTTGACCTGCTCCTTGTGCCTTCCCTGCGGGATGAGATGCTGGTGATTACAAATGCCACCGGTCATCCATCGCTGACGCTGCGCGCTGGATTCGTTGAAGTCGCCGAGGCGCGGAGTGACTGGGCTCCAGATCCGAAACACCCCCTACCGAAATTCGCACCGCCGCGACGCGTGCCGCATGGCGTTACACTGATTGGCCGGTTATTTGACGAAGGCACGCTTGCAGGGGCGGGGATGGCTTTGGAGAGGGAATTTGGCGTTGCGGGGGAGCGTCCGGCGGGGTTTGAATCCTGAGGTTAGGCTTTGGCTATTGATCGATTTGTTACTGGTCGTTGAACCAAAGTGCGCCACCAGATACTTGATGATTCGAAGGCAAACGTCTCCATCCGGGTGTTGGATTTTAGAGCAGTTGCTTTCATTTGTATAAGCAAGATGAATGTCAGCCCTGGCCCCCTCAGAGCTCGTCCCTTTTCGCCAAATAGAAATTTAACTATTGTATTGTTAGTAACTTATATTCTGGTACCGTAGTTTAACTCTCTAGCCGAAAAGATTTGATAACAATGCTCGATGCCTAAAGTAACGGCTTTTGGCCCTAAAAACGCTTGTAAAAATGAGTGTGGTAGCTTACATTCAAAAGACCAGATCAGAACCTGTCACAAAACACTCACTGCATCCCCCTTAACCTGTTAAACGCTGTCTTGTATTGAAAAATATAACGCGCAGACCTTCTGTTGGGCGTTCAGTTTCAAACCCCATCCCTTGAGTTATTTCAGCGTTCTAGTCGGCTTGCTGGACATGGGGCATAGGCTTAGCAGCACGGTACTTTGCTAAGTCAGATAGGCGAAGCCTCGTTCGCTTCTTGAGGGAACAGGGAATTGAGCCGTTACGATTCGCGCACCGGTTTGGCCTATTCGTCTCAGTAGCTGGAGGATGTTGCGATTGAGCATGCAATCACGATTGAAACCCCAAGTGAAGGGGCAGTCGCTTGAAAAGACTGCATCGATGAATCCGGTGATCCCGGATGCCGCGAGTGATCGCAATTGGTATGCGGTTTTTACTGTTCCTCAAAATGAAAAGTCTGTTGTTAAACACCTTAACCTTCGAGAGGTTGAGTCGTTTCTTCCAACCTATGAGACCTTCCGGGTCTGGAAGAACCGGCAACGGATGAAGATTCTCCTGCCACTGTTCCCGAGCTATCTATTTGTACGCATAAACCGGAGAGAGCGTGCCAAGGTCCTCCAGTCTCCGGGAGTGCTGCAGATCGTGGGCAACGGCAAAGAGTATGTTCCTCTCCCGGATCCGGAAATCGAATTCCTGCGCACTGGACTATGCAAAGAACGGATAGAGCCATGTCGGGAATTCTTCATTGGCGAGAAGGTTCGCATTAAGCGCGGTGTCATGCAAGGCGTTTGCGGGACACTCATGAGAAAGGCCAGCGGATTCAGATTCGTATTGACTCTTGAATTGATAAATCAGCATGTTGCCGCGCTGGTCGACGTCGAGGATCTGGAGCCGTTCGTTGCTTGACTGTGAAATGTTTCGACAACCTACATGGATAGATTTTGATCTGAGTGCGCTCGCAGGGTTCTCTGCGTGAATATCCACCCTCTTTCTGGGCGGTAGTCATGAGCTTTCTTTTCGATCGCCGCAGGCTTTAACAGGGAAGCCAATAGTTTCGAACTTTCCAGAATCAATAGGCAAAGAAAATGAGATTCAAGAAATTCTGCGCATCCAGATAGGCTTGGGCGCCTGGTAGCAATGCATACGAGCGCGGTTATCGCGTTGAGACCGGAACAAGCGAGGGTGTTCGGCACCCGCACAGCTTCGCGGTTGCAATGTCTGGAGGAGGTATATGCCGCAACTGTCCAAAAAATCACTTCGGAGGGACCAGATTGTTCGCGCGGCGGGTCGGTTATTTGCGCATCAGGGATACCACGGAACGACCACTCGGCAGATAGCGCATCTTGCAAACATAAGTGAAAACACGATCTTCCGGCACTTCAATGATAAGGAGAGCCTATTCTGGTCGACCCTCCTTGAGCATTTCACTGAGCAGGACTTTCAGCACGATCTGCTGGAGAAAATTGCGCACGGCGAACCTCCTGAAGTGGTGCTGCCCAAGATACTGGAACTGTTCGCCGATACGGTGAGCTACAGGCCCGAGCTGCTCAGACTGATCGCGGTCGCGTTTCTCGAAATGCAACCCAAGGGAGGGGCATTCATTGAGGAACAATTGTCGCCTGCGCTGTTGGCGATCAGACAGTATCTTGAGAAGAACATAAAGGGCGGAAAGATCCGCGACCTGGACTCCACAACGGTGACTGCGGCATTGACAATGACAGCACTGACGCACGCGGGAATCTCCCGCCTGATCGATAAGAATAAGCCGCTATTCAATCACCAGGAAAGGAATCGTGCGCAGGCTAGATTCTGGCTGGAAATGCTCGCACCCAGGTTGCCAGCCCATGGATCATCGGTTACTGCCATTGGAGAGAAAAATCCGAGCTGACACCATGCCATCATTTTTCCTGTAGAAATCACCAGTTGTAAGCGGGAGTGATTCGCCTCTGGCTCTGGAGATTTGAAATACTGAGACAGGCTAACTTCAACAGGAACTTCACACCACGAGCAAACAACTTCAAGCGTCGCGCTAATGAAACGTGCAGAAACCTTGACATCGAAAGACAAGCGAAACGAACTGAAGGGATGAAGATGGTTAACCGGGCGGTTCACAGTATCGGAAGTTCTGATTTCATGTTGCGCACGAGTCGGGTCTTTCGCTCTTTCTTTGCCATTGTTTTGCTTGCGCCGCTTTGTCTTCCCCTGGCTGCTCAGAGTGGCATGGGAGCAGGATCAACTTCATCTGCAGACAACGGAACAAGTCAGTCACCCGCGCAGAATGGTACCTCTCAAACCCCGGACCAGAGTGATAATTCCCAGGCATCTCCCACACAGAGCGTCGACGCACAAGGGTCCAACCAGGGCGGCAGCGGACAGGGACTGAATCAGGGCTGCAATGCGCAGGATCCCAACCTGGCCTGCAATGCGCAAGGCGCCAATCAGGGAAGCAAGGGGCAGGGAAACGTTCAGCCCGATCGTGCTCGAACGGCAACTCAGCGCAAGGCGCCAGTGACCACGAATCCAGTGACGACCGATGCACCTGCGCAGGCGACCGGGTCCGCGTCGACTCAACTGCCTGCAAGCTACGGTGATTATCCTTCGCTGAGCGATCTCTACAAGCAGGTACCGTCCAAGGGAGAAGCAGTTGAGCGCTTTGGAAGCGATATCTTTCAGTTCGGTTCCGGGAACGCTGAGACCGTGCCGATGGATCTTCCGGTTGGTCCGGACTACGTTTTAGGAATCGGAGACAGCCTCACGTTGAACATGTGGGGCGCACACACCGACCACATCAATTTCATCATCGATCGACAGGGTCAGGTGGTGCTGCCTGACGCGGGTCCCATTACGATCAACGGGCTTACGCTTGGACAGGCCCAGATCGCGATTCAAAAGGCACTGAGCACGCAGTTTCAAAACGTGCATGTCGAGATTTCGATGGGCC
>Ga0302320_10001055_pt1 | contig 66106 bp, 59 predicted proteins | sample Bog_T0_3_FD_202130 | JGI IMG/M metagenome (GOLD analysis project Ga0302320, IMG submission 202130) | Peat permafrost microbial communities from Stordalen Mire near Abisko, Sweden - Bog_T0_3 | ecosystem: Environmental > Terrestrial > Soil > Wetlands > Peat | place: Sweden: Abisko, Stordalen Mire...
GGGCCCGAGCGGAACAGTGCGGATTTCCATCAGGAAACCCTCACCCTGTAAACTGCGTCGAAGGCATCCTGAACCGGAAAACTCTGAATTGACCGGCGGGGCTCTGCCATTTTCAGGTCCCCGCCGAAAGCGGGATGAGGAGAGCCGTCCTGTTCAGACAACTTGTTGCTCGCAAGTCCATCGATAAGTTGATCCGGGATTCGCAAGAGCCCGGCCACTCCCTGAAAAAATCCCTCGGGCCATGGTCGCTGACCGCGCTGGGCATAGGGGCGGTCATTGGGTCTGGCATCTTCACGGTCATTGGCACAGCCATGGCCGGCCAGAAATTCGATGTGCCGAATGTCCGGGATACCCCGCTGCTGCATTACCTCATCCACCATACGGCCATGGCCGGACGTCCCGGTGCGGGCCCAGCGCTCGCCCTTTCGCTGGTGCTGGTTGCCATCGTCTGCGTCTTCACCGGGCTCTGTTACGCCGAACTGGCGTCCATGATTCCCATCGCCGGCTCCGCCTACACATACACCTACGCCACGCTGGGCGAGCTGGTGGCCTGGATTATCGGCTGGGATTTGATTCTCGAATACGCCTTCAGCAACATGAGCGTCAGCGTGGGCCTGTCTGCCCATATTGTCGATCTGCTGGACTGGTTCGGCCTGCATCCGCCGGTGCAGTGGATCTCCCCTGCCTATCTGCCGACAGGCCTTCAGGATCTGGCAGGCAACGACCTGTACAAGTCCGGCTGGCACTTTGGATTCAACATCCCCGCCTTCCTGGTCGTCATGCTTCTCACCGTCATCCTGGTGCGCGGCATCCGCGAGTCGGCCCGCACCAACAACGTGCTGGTTCTGATCAAGATGGCAGCCATCCTGGTCTTCATCTGTGCCGGCGCCAGCTTTATCAAGCCGCACTACTGGCACCCCTTCATGCCCAACGGCTGGACCGGCGTGCTGACCGGCGGCTCCATCATCTTTTTCACCTACATCGGCTTCGACTCGGTCTCGACCGCTGCCGAAGAGTGCAAGAATCCGCAGCGCGACCTGCCACTCGGCATCATGGCCACGCTGGTGGCCTGCACTGTGCTTTACGGCGGAGTGGCCCTGGTGCTCAGCGGCATTGTTCCCTGGCAATCGGTCATGGGCGACGCGGCTCCCGTGGTCAACGCCATTAAGCGGCTCTCCTTGCTTCCCGGCGGACACAACCTCATTTGGGTGCGGCTCTTTGTCCTTATCGGCGCCATGCTGGGCATGATCTCTTCCATCCTGGTCTTCCAGCTTGGCCAGGCGCGCGTTTGGTTCGCCATGTCGCGCGACGGCTTGTTGCCCAAGGTTTTCGGACGCATCCATCCCAAATTCCGCACGCCGGCCGTAGCCACCTGGGTGGCCGGCTTCGTGGTTGGTGTTCCCGCGGGATTGCTGGACATCGGCACCGTGTCGAATCTTTCCAACATTGGGACACTCTTCGCTTTTGTGCTGGTTTCCATCGCAGTGCTCATCCTGCGCTATCGCGAGCCGGAGCGTCATCGCAGCTTCCGCGTGCCGCTGGGTCCGCTCTTCCCGGTGCTGAGCATCGTTTTCTGTGTCGTTCTGATGATGGGTTTGGAAGTGATGACCTGGATGGCCTTCTTCGCATGGCTCGTCACCGGCCTGCTGATCTACTTCCTCTACAGCCGCCATCGTTCGGAGTTCGCGGGGCTGAAGTAGACGTCCTTGAAACGGCGATATACTGATTCGGAGGGTCAATCCATGGCGACCAGAGAAAAGACCAACGCAGAAGATGTTGCGCGCTTACCTCACGGGGAGGAAAGTGGAACGACCCGATATTGGATCTCGTTCGATCTCGGTTTGATGGGCGATTACAGCCACTTCTACGAGTGGCTGGATTCGCAGGAAGCCGAAGAATGCGGTTCCTGCATGGCATCTCTTGTCTCAACCCAAACACGCGATAAGATGGTTGCTGAGATTCAGAATATTCTTAAAGGTGCTCCTCGGGCACGTGCTTACATAATCTCGAAACAGCCCGACGGACGGTTCGGCGGAAAATTCATTGTCGGGGGCCGCAAGGCGCCACCCTGGGCGGGTTTTGCCGTTCACGCTTCAGCCACAGTGGATGAGGCCTGATGGCCAGAATTTGCGTTGATGCCTGTTTTCTGATCGGCCTTTACGATAAGGACGATCAGCATCACAGTCAGGCAGTCCACCAGTTCGACGCGCTTTTCGGCGAGGGATCTCTGCGCCACATCCTTGTTGCCCCGTGGCCCATCCTTTACGAATGCTGCGGAACCCAGCAGGCAAAGAATCCCTGGAAAACATCCATTCTCTGCGAATACTGGGATTACCTTGGACGGTATGGGCAACTCATCCGCCTTGATGATCTACCTTATAGGGAAATGCCACTGGCCGAGCACATGCAAGAGCGACTGCGACCGCTAAGTTTGGTGGACAGGGTACTCCGGGCAATGATTCTGGATAGAAGGTCGCTCTTCGATTATTTTCTCACCTATAACACTGGCGACTTTGTCGATGCTTGCCGGCTTCGAGGAATTCCCTTGCTCAATGAGAAATCTACGGTGGAATTCTATGGAATCTGATGAACCTTACCTGGCTAGCTTCATCCGCCGCCTGCCCAAGGCCGAGTTGCATTTGCACCTCGAGGGTACGGTTCTGCCCGCAACGCTAGTGGAACTGAGCGCGCGCCACGACGCGCGCCCGCTCGCTCTCGCCGAGGCCGAGGCGCTTTATAAGTTCACCGACTTCTCCGGCTTCATGGATGCCTTCAAGGCCGTGACCGGGCGGCTGATCACACCTGAAGATTACGAACTGGCCGCATGGCGCATGATGGAGCACCTGGCCGAGCAAGGAGTGGTCCACGCCGAGGTCTATATCTCCGTGGGCGTCTTCTACCACTGGCGTAAGGACAACACCGCGGCCTTCGAGCCGATATTCGCCGGTTTGGAACGAGCACGGGAACGCGCCGAGCGAGAGCTGGGCCTCTCGATCTACTGGATCTTTGACGCGGTACGTCACTTCACCGTGCCGGAGGCTGAGCGGGTCTTTCTAAAGGCAGCCGAACTCAGACCTGCGCATTCCTCGATCATCGGAATCGGATTGGGCGGCGACGAGCGGCGCGCCGGCTCTCAGCCTTTCCGAGCCCTCTACGCCGAGGCAAGAGACGCGGGCCTCCGGCTCACCAATCACGCCGGCGAAACCACTGGCTCCGACGCCATCTGGGAAGCTCTCGGCATCGGTTCCGAACGCATCGGCCATGCGCTCTCCGCTCAGAATGATCCGAACCTGCTCCGGGAGTTGAAAGCACGGAGCACGCCACTAGAGTTGTGCCCGACGTCGAATGTCCGCACCTGCGTTTGCCCCTCAATTGGCGCACACCCGCTGCGCCGCCTCTTCGATCTCGGCCTGCTCGTCACGCTTAACTCCGACGACCCGGCCTTCTTCGGCTCCGATCTGGCCAACGAATTTCTGCTGGCCCACACTGAGCAGGGCTTTACCCGCGATGAACTCCGCCAGCTTGCCCGCAATTCCTTCCGAGCGAGCTTTCTTCCCGCGGAGACGAAAGCCACGTGGCTGGCTCGCATCGACGCAATCGAGTAAGGCCTGGCATGGTCCGGCTACCTCAAGGGCTGAAATACCCTGACAGCCATCACATTTATTCAGCCGATACCGCGATATGATGTTCTGGTAGGAGAAGGCCAGTCCATGTCCACTCAACCTGAAACACTGATCGCCGAAGACGAAGCCAAAGAGACAAAAGAAACCAGCACGCTGCGTGTGATTGGCTGGCTTTCGCTGGGAATGGCTGTGGCAGCGGTCGGCATCTTTGCGGGCCGCGAGCTGCGCAAGCGCTACAAGTTCAACCACCGCACCCCCTACGACTTCTACTCCGAGGCTGGCGAGCGCCAGAGTGCCGAATTCGGCTTGGGCGTCTAGGGGCTGCTTTCCTTCCTTGGATTGCACGCCTATCCCTTTGCCGCGCGTTGTTCCTCGCAACGGCGCGGCAGGACAGCACGAAGAAATCTTTTTGGAATCGCTCCCTTTAGACGAGAAGACCCGCATCTCAGAATCAAGATGCGGGTCGCTCATTTTCAAGGGAAGCCGCGGCTTTTTGAAACTTCTGCACTTTCAGACTGGAAAATCGTAACGCGTCACGCTCTTAGAAGCCGTTCTTAGAATTCGCAGCCATTGTTATTTGCCTCGGAAGGAATAATCAATGGTTGTCATGTGATTTTTTGCGGAGAAGAATGTGTTTGCGTAATATAAAGAAAATAGGTTAGTTAGATAGCAATGTGTGTGAGGCCTTGCTCCCCCATGCAAAATACCCTGTAAACGAAGAGGAGATTCGGCAGCGCTTACTCCGCAATTTCCATGGGGATTGCACAATCTTTAGGGCTATACTAGCTCTCGATCTTCCCTGGACCTGCCGATTATGAACTCAGCATCAGCGAGCTCGGAGAGCCTGGAATCGGTTGTCATCATCTTCGGCGTCTTTCATCTGGACACTGAAAGAGGTGAACTGAAAAGGCTCGGCACGATTTTGCGACTTTCGCCGCAGCCATTCAGGCTCTTGGTATTGCTGGCGTCGCGACATGGCAAAGTCGTCACCCGCGAGGATATCCAGCAGGAGTTATGGGGTCCGGAGACCTTCGTTGACTTTGAGCGCGGCCTGAACCACTGTATCCGCCAGATCCGCGCAGTGCTGGGTGATGATGCCGGCGCGCCAAGCTACATCGAGACACTTCCCCGAGTCGGCTACCGATTTATCGCCCCGGTTACGTTGGCCGGTCCTGAGTTGGCTTGCGCAGAATCCTCGTCCCATTCTCCCGATGAACACAGCCATGCCGCGAGCGAAACGGCCGCAGGAAAGGGCACTGCCCCGCGGAGGGGGCGCCGGTTCGTTCTCGCTGGAACAGCCGCTATCGTCGTGTTAGCCGCTCTCTCGATTTCTCTCCTCCGCAGGCGCGAAATTCGCCCGGCACCGCCGCCCGCTCGGCTGATGGTGGCCGTATTGCCCTTTGAAAACCTTACCGGCGACCCTGGTCAGGAGTACTTGAGCGATGGCGTAACGGATGAGTTGATTGTGCATCTGGGCGGGATCAGCCCCAGCCGCCTGTGCGTCATCGCTCGAACTTCGACGGTGAGGTACAAGCATTCCGGAAAACCACCTGCCCAAATCAGCCGTGAACTGGGGGTCAATTATCTATTGGAAGGCACGGTCAAGAGGTCTAGACAGACGATTCGAATCACCGCGCAACTGGTGAGGCCGGACGATCAGACGGAGCTGTGGGCTGATAGTTACCAAGGCGAGGTCAACGCAGAGCGCATCCTCGCATTTCAGCAATTGGTGGCCAGCCGCGTGGCTCAGTCGCTTTCTCTCGTTCTGCCAGTGGTGCACACTCCGCACGGCGCCCCCTCCAGTCAGGCCGCCTACGAAGCTTTTCTCAAAGGCCGCTTCGAGTGGAACAAGCGCAACGAGGAGGGCTTCCTCAAGTCCATCGAGTATTTCAAGAGTGCGGTTGCGCAGGATCCCGGATACGCCGAAGCCTGGGCCGGACTGGCCGACTCTTATAATCTGTCGCACGAGTATTATGAAGGCCATTCCAGCGATGCTTTCACGGAGTTGGGCAAAGAAGCCGCTTTCAAGGCTCTGGCCATCGACCCGAATCTGTCGGAGGCGCGCGCGTCGCTGGCGTTTAACCTGTGGCGTTATGAGTGGAAGTTTCCGGAAGCGGAATCCGAATTCCATAAGGCTCTGGACCTGAGCCCCAACAATTCCACAGCTCACCACTGGTACGGGATGTTCCTGGCTTCGCGCGGACGCTTCGACGAAGCTCGCGACCAGTTGCGCCAGGCGCTGACGCTCGATCCGCTTTCTCTTATCGTCATTACGAACAGCGGCTGGGTGAGTTACTATGCTCGCGACTATGAGGCCGCCATCCAGAGGTATCAGGAGGCCCTCAAGCTGGACAGCGCCTTCGAGACCGCGCAGATGAAGCTGGCGTGGGCGTATGAGCAGAAGGGCATGTGGCAACAGGCTCTTGCCGCAAGGCGCAGCTTTTATCTCACGGCAGGGCATCCAGAGATTGCGCAAGCGCTCAGCGATGCCTATGCGCGGGCCGGTTATCCCGGCGTGTTGCGCACCGTCATCGCGGAGACGGAAAAACCCGATGCGGGACCCTATTATTCCGACTATGACAGAGCTAAGCTCTATGCTATGAACGGCAATGCAGATAAGGCTATCGCTCTGCTGGAGCGCGCGCGGATTCAGCGCAGCGGGTGGCTGGTTTACCTTGCCGTGGAACCCGCCTTTGACAAGTTGCGCGCCAACCCGGCTTTCGCGCGGCTCGTCGATCATACGGTTGCGATTCAGCCCTTCTAAGCCCTGCCCGGTATCGCACTTGAAGCCTGAGAAACTCCTCTCGCTGAAATCCACGATACGGCTGCACGAAAATCAACTTTCTTGATGAAAGGCTATTTGCGCCCCTGCGTGAAATAGAACGTCGCCGCCGAACCGAATAGACCCGAAAATACCGGAATCCAGGTGTTGAAAACGCGCGTCACCTCGTCGACTGAGTTCGGCTTGTCATGTGCTAGACATGCGATCAATGTGATGTGCGCAACAAAGATAAACAACAACGCCGCAAACAGCAGCAAGGCCAATAGCTTGGTCGCCTTGGCGCGATGCTCCTCCTGCGAAAACTTCGGACCCGGCGCTTGGCTTAGATGTGCAACCTCTTCGAGACCGTCTGAAATTCCAACAGGTTCGGCGGCAATTGTTTCTACAGGATTCGACGCGCTCTCTAAATCGGTTTGAGGAGGTTCAGCCATTGGAGTGACTAGCGCTCACTTTCGCCGTATTCCGGTTTGACAAATAGGGGAAGATCACCTCGCGCTGTCTGCCGTTCTTCTCCACCAGCACGGTAGCTTTTTCGTCCTGAGTCTGCTCGATCGTCCACTGTAGAAGACGCAGTGACTGGCGAATAACCTCCGCGCGGCTGGGCGCTCCAGTTGCGTTCTTCAACTCATCCAACTCGCCCAATGCGTCTTCCGTAAAATCAAATTGCAGGCGTGTCTTAGCCATATGCATCCATCTCTCCGTCTACGACGGGCCTTCGGCGTTCCTGCATGAGGAACGGTTGCTTAAAGCTCTCAATCAGAGCTACTTGATCGTCGTTCTGTTCAAGCTCAGAGAAAGCTACTGCATCAACTTCCTCAACGGAGAATTCGGAGAATGCATTTGTTCCTGCTGCGTCAACTGGCCGCATGTTGCAACTCGGCTTCGAGGGTGTTTTCGTCTCGAAGATTTAGAAATCTGGCTTTGGCGATTCATATTGACATTCCTCCTTAGTCCGACGAACCGGGGAATCAGTGAAATCGGACCTGATTGAGTATTGCATGAGTATGAAATGAGTGCAACAGATTTTTTCATACTCATCCATTACTCGCCTTCAAGCAATCTGAACTCGTCCGCTCACTGACCCGTAATCCCTGTCCCCTGTCCCCTGCGTTAACCTAAGGAGCTATGGGCCGCATCCGCGTACTTCCCGATCAGGTCGCCAATCAGATCGCCGCCGGCGAGGTGGTGGACCGGCCTGCCTCGGTGGTGAAAGAGCTTCTGGAGAACGCACTGGACGCCGGAGCCAACCGCATTCGCGTCGAGGTGGAGGCGGGCGGACGCAAGCTCATCCGGCTCACTGACGACGGCCACGGCATGAATCGCGACGACGCACTGCTGGCTTTCGAGCGCCACGCCACCTCCAAGCTGCGCACCGCCGACGACCTGCTCTCTATCGCCACGCTGGGATTTCGCGGCGAGGCGTTGCCCTCCATAGCCTCGGTGGCCCGCGTGACGCTGGAGACGGCCACTGGAGAGGATGCCACCGGAACGCGCGTCGAGATCGCCGGGGGCAAAATCCTCCACGTGGATGACGCTGCTCTGCCACGCGGCACCACGCTGGCCGTGGCCGATCTCTTCTTCAACACACCCGCCCGCCGTAAATTTCTCCGCGCCGAATCTACCGAGCTGGCACACGTGACGGCGCTGGTGACTCATTACGCCCTGGCGCACCCCGAAAAGCACTTCGAGTTGCTCTCCGCCACGCACACCATCGTCTCCGCGCCGCCGGTCACTCGGACCGCTGAGCGCATCTACCAGATTTTTGGCAAGGAGACGCTGGCACAACTGCTACCCGTGGCCGCCGAGACTCCTCTGCCCCGAGTCGGACTGCCCGAGCCGCCGCCCTGGAAAAAAGATCCCGACGAGCCAGCGCGCACGCCCGGCACTCTTCGCTTGAGCGGCTTCTACTCCAAGCCTGAGTTGCAAAAGCTCAACCGCAACTCTATCTATATATTTATCAACAAACGGCTTATCCGCGACCGGCTCTTGATGCACGCCATCACCGAGGCTTATCGCAACGTGATTCCGCCCACCAGTTTCCCGGTGGTGCTGCTCTTCCTGGAGATGCCGCCCGAAGAGGTGGATGTGAACGTCCACCCCGCCAAGACCGAGGTTCGCTTTCGCCAGCAGAGCCTGATCCACGACTTTGTCCGCGACAGTTTGCGCACGGCGCTCATCAAGGCGCGACCAGCCGCCGGTTTTCTAGCCGCGCTGGACTCCGCGCCAGCAGCCAGCCCCACGCTGATGCCGCCCACCGCGTCACCATTGCCAGGTTCACCGGATCGAGTGCAATTTCTCGAGCAGCCCGACTCCGATCCGGCCGCGTTCCAGGCAGCCGGGGCTGATGCGGAGGCCTTTACGCTGACACCGCACCTGCCCCCGCCCGTCCCCGGCAAGCTGCCTTTTACTGCCCAGAACCTCCAAACCGGCGATTGGGGGGATCAAAAAGCATGGGGTGAGGCTGCAGCGGCACTCTTTCAGCCGCCCAGCCTGCCGCCCGCAGGCGATTGTTCCCCGAGCCCTGGCGGTGCGGCTGGCACAAATCCCGCTGCGGAAACGGCCCTGATCGAGGCCGAACAGGCCGCGGCCAACCTCAACCACCTTGGCTCGCTCCGGCCGCTGGGACAGTTGCGCGCGTCGTTCATTCTGGCTACCGGCGACGATGGTTTGTGGATTATTGACCAGCATGTGGCACACGAGAGAATACTTTTTGAGAAAATTTTAAGAGATCGCCAGGTTGAACAGGTAATGCGCCAGAGGTTACTGATGCCCCTGCTGGTGGAACTAAAGGCATCCCAGATGGTGGTATTCGCCGGCATCGCCGAGGAGCTGGAACGCAACGGCTTCGAGGTGGAACCATTTGGCCCTCAAACACTTGCAGTAAAGGCAGCGCCGGTTGGCCTCGAAGGAACGGCTCTGGAGCGGATGTTGGCCGAGGTAATCGAGCAATCCAGCGCTGATTCAGACGAACCTGCGCAGAATCATGATCTTACGGCGTTGCGGACGCGCATTGCCGCCTCCATCGCCTGTCATGCCGCCATCAAGGTCAATACCCCGCTAGACCCGGTTCGGATAGAATGGTTACTAGTGGAACTGGCAAAAACCAGCCACCCAACTTCTTGCCCCCATGGACGTCCAATAGCTTTGCTGTATTCTTGGAAGGAGATCCAGCGGGCCTTCCACCGAATCTAGAACGGGTGGGAGGTGGTAGCCCTCCTCTTAGGGGACGGGGCCGCCCGGCGTTAACGCCAGCCTGGAAGCGAGGTTTTTCTTTGACATCGGAACAATTGGAAGCATCGCGCTCCGAAAGGATGCGCCTGGACGGACATGGGACACTCACTCTTGAGGATGCCCGAACGTGGATTGAGGAGACCGGGTTGTGTCTCTTCCTGCCCAAGCGGCAGTTTTCCACCTCGATTGCGCCGTCGTTTGTTGAGGCTGTAGCCGGCAAACGCGACGCCACTCCCGCCCGTGAACACATTGCTTTAGCCGAAGAGTTGCTGGTACGCCTTGAGTTAGACGGCGTCGCAGTGCGGCTGAACCTGTTGGGCCTTCCCGGTGAGGCGCCCGATTTCGTCGTGGCAAGTTGGGTTCTGCCTTACGTTTATGCCCTGCGCGGCGACCGCGACTGGCGTCGCAGCCCGCAACTTACTGGCTCGCGCCAGGTTTCTCAGCTTGCTATTCAGGCATACAAATTGCTGGAAGCGGGCGACACTACGATTGGCAAGCTCACCCGCGCGCTGGGCCGTGAAGTGACCGAAGGCGCAGTTCTGCGCGGCATCACCGAACTCTGGCAGCAGCTTCGCATTATTCCGGTCGTCTCCGCTCCCGGCCAGGCCGCTGAGTGGCAACTACTCCGCACGCGTTTCCAAAAAGCCATTGCCGAAGGCGCTTCAACCTCTCAGGTGACGGCCATCTCCGTGCTCGCCTCCATCTACCTGCAAGCGGTGATTGCCGCCAGCATGGAAGAGGTCGAGCTATTCCTGGCTCCGCTCACCGCCCGCAGCAAAGTGCGTGAGGTGTTGCGAGGGCTGGTGGCTACGCGCCAGGTTCACACCATCTCACTGGGTCACGCGCCTCACTTCTATGTTGCCGGCACGCTGCCGGAGTTCGCCAGCGCTCCCACAATCTATGCCAGTGCATCGATACCGGCATCCGCATACTTTATGCGCTCCCATGAAGAGGAGATGCCGGAGCCTGTCGAGGCAACGCCTGCTGCTCCCGCCTCGACAACTCCGCGCAGGCCTCAAGAAGCTCACACGCCCCGCACCCCGGCCACGCGCAAACCGGTTGTTGGCGGAAAAGCCGCGACTGCCCGGCCCCATTTCAGCCGCCCGGCCGCACAAACTCGCGATCGCAAGCCGGCGCAATCGTCTTCCAGCAGCCGTCCGGCCAGGCAGACCGGATCGCGCACCGCCAGTAGCGCCCGGCCCGCTTCTGCCGCTCGATGGAGCCCCAAGGCTGCCGCGCCCTCCAACGGCAAGCGCAACGGCGGTCATGCCGGTAACGGTTCTAACAACGGAAATGGAAACGGAAGCGCGCACAAGGTCTATTCCAATGGCGCCAAGACCGCCGGCAAGCCTGGCGCAACTACCCGTACCGGCAGTGCGCCGCGAACAGATTCCCGGCCCTCCGCGCGGCCAGTTCACGCGGGCAATAACCGGAAGTCTGCTGTTGCCGCCAGCGCAAGAACTGGAAGCAGCAAGAGATTTGGCTTTTCCGCACGGCCCAAGCAAGGGACGAAGAAGCGCGGATGAGTACCCCCTCGCTCAGTTCTCTCGATAAAGTTCGCAAGGTCATTGTCGCCATTGATGGCCCATCCGGCGCGGGAAAGAGTACGGTTGCCCGCCATCTTGCCCGGCATTTTGGCCTCCTGAACCTGGAGACCGGGGCCATGTACCGCGCCTTTGCCCTCAAGGCGCTGCGCATGGGCCTTCCCTTGGATGAGAGTTCTGGCCTGGAGAGCCTTGCCGCCCAAACCACCATTCGCCTGGAGCCAGGCGAGGGTGGCAACCGCGTCCTGCTCGACGGCGAGGAAGTGACCGGCCTCATCCGCAATCAAATGGTTACCGACGCCGCATCCCAGGTCAGCGTGTGGCCCGCCATTCGCGCCTGGATGGTCCGCATGCAGCAGGAGATGGGCGCCAGGGGCGGAGTGGTCATGGAGGGCCGCGACATCGGCACTGTGGTCTTTCCTCAGGCCGAGGTCAAGATCTTTTTGGACGCCGCACCCGATGTGCGCGGCCTGCGACGTTTCGATCAGCTAGGACCCAAGCCCGCCGTCCAGCCACAAGAGGTAATCCGCGACCTGCGCGCCCGCGACGAACGGGACCGCACCCGCGCCGATTCGCCGCTCAAGCCGGCGGCCGACGCCATTCTGCTGGATTCGACCAATATGACCTTGGAAGAGGTGGTGACCGCAGCGGAGGCCATCGTGGCAGCAAAGCTTCCGGCTATGGCCTCCAGCAGGCTGTGAAATCCTGGTCTTTAGAGTCACTTGCGAAATTCCATTGAGAAAGCAAGAAGTGTCAGGGCACGGCTTCAGTCGTGCCGAAAGATCATCAAGAAGATATTGGGCTTTAGCCCCTGCATCTATTTGTTTTCAGATATTTTACAGTTTGGCAGCAGCTAGAGCGGGAATCTGAATGGGGCGTCAGGGCTCGGCTGAAGTCGAGCCCTGACGCATATCCGCAGACTGAGGGCAATTCTGCAAGAGGCTCTTTGACCTGCAATTTCCCCCGTCCCCTTATGCAAAAATGACTAGCCCGCGCATCCCTGCTACGATGGGTTTGTTCCATCCAACCTATAGATAGAAAACGCCAAGTGAGTGCGTTTTTGTTTACCTTGCAGTCTTTCCCTTTGATTTGCGATAGCTGGAGGCTGGTATGGCAAGCCATTGCTGCGTTTGCGGCTTTTTGAAGTTTCGCACCTCGCGTTTTTGGTTTCGGTCGTCGGATCTGTCTCAATTGCTTCTCATGCGCTTGCCGGTGCGCTGCTTGAACTGCGGCGAGCGAACCTTTACGTCGGTTTCGCAATTCCTCACGTTGCGCCGCATGCACAAGGCGCGCCACAGAGAGCACCAGCATCGCAGCGCAACGTAGCGCGAAGCCAGCGAACGCGCTGTTCTTCTTCCGGGCGCCCGGCCTGCAAACCTCTGCGTTTACGGATCGGGCGAGTCGCGCACGGAGCGGCATCTTCCGGCAGGCGTTTTCATTGCTTCACACACGCAGCGGCGAAATGCTATAGGCTCGTAGATGTATGGAAATCACCTGCAACCGGTGCCACCAAGCCGTCCTGGCCGAGAATAGCTACTGCCCCGCCTGCGGCTTGCCGCAACTGGTGTACGGAGCTGACGCGCCCGCTGCTGGGCAAACTCAGCTGGAGCGCTGGGGCGAGACGGTGCGGGATGCGGGCAGCGTAGATTGGAAGCCGGCGCTGCGCGCCGCGCTTCTGCTGGCAATTCCCGCCGGTGCGCTCTCCTTCGGACTTTCGGTAGTGGGCCTTTTGGGCTTCGTGTGGATGGCTGTGGCGGGCGCCTGGGCGGTTGCGATTTACATGCGCAGCCAGCGGCCGGCGTGGATCACCATCGGAGCCGGCGCGCGCATCGGTCTGGTCACCGGCTTGTTGGGAGCGTGGGCGGCAGCGGCAACCATGAGCGTCTCGCTCTTTGCAATGCGCTTCTTCTTTCACCAGGGCAAAGTATTCGACGACTTCTGGCAGATCCAGATGACCGAGAAGGCCAGCCAGCAGTGGGCAGCCTCTGGCATTGATGCGCAAACGATTCTTGTCACAAAAGCGTTGCTGAATTCCCCGGAAGGGCGCGGCGGCGTGACTTTTGGCATCATGCTTTTTCTGGTCCTCGCGTTGGTCATCTTTGCGACCGCGGGAGGCGCCTTGGGTGCGCGGCTGATGGGGCGCACTCGGCAGCCGGTGGTTTGAGCGCCGGTTTTGCAGGCTTTTTCTGCGCTGCAATCGCCTGATTTCCGGCTTTTTCAGTGCCCTTGAATTCTGTTTTTAGTTCTACACAACTTGCTCGCACGACCAAACCCTCGTATCATCCTGCGAGAGGCTGGCTGCGGCAGCCAGGTAAGAGAAGATCAATGAGCGAAGCTGATAGCAAACCACTCCTGCGCATCAAGGGCAGGTTGATGTCCGCCTCCGAGGTCGAGCGCACGCTGGTGCGCCTGGCCCACGAGATTGTTGAAAAGAGCAATGGCAGCACCAACTTGGCCCTGGTCGGCATCAAGCGGCGCGGCGTTCCGCTGGCCGAGCGGCTGGGCAAGCTGATCTCCGGAATCGAGAAACGCACTGTCGACACCGGCGTGCTCGACATCCAGTTCTACCGCGACGATCTGACGACGGCGGATATTCGCCCTGTGGTAACCCCAGGCGCCATCGGCATCGACATCGAGGGCCGCGATGTGGTCATCTGCGACGATGTGCTCTTCACCGGCCGCACTGTCCGCGCCGCGCTCGACGCACTTTTTGATCACGGGCGGCCGCGGCGCGTGCAACTGGCCGTGCTCATCGACCGCGGTCATCGCGAACTGCCCATCGAAGCCACCTACGTTGGCAAGCATGTGCCCACCAGCAGCCGCGAGATCATCGAGGTCAAGTTTCAGGAAGTTGACAACGACGAGCAAGTTCTGCTGGTCGAACGGGTCGATTAACGAGCTTCTGAACTTATCTGAGCGCCGAGCTGAAGCGCGTGCGCTACTGCTTCACCTTCTGCTGGCGCAGGTACTCGAAGGTCTGCGCCATTGCATCCGGCGTTGAGACTAATTGTTGCCATCCCAACGCGTGCAGTTTTGCGTTGCTGAATCTGTTCCCGCCCCAGGCCGCGGCAACCTTGTAGAGCGTGAGGATTCCAGGCAACTGCCCCTGGGAACGGCGATGATACCCCTGCAACCACCGGGCCAGAAGCCTGGTGGCGAAATACGGCAGGCGAATTGACCGTATCCGTTTGACATGCCTTTTGTATTCGCGCAGATACCGCGATGCGGTCGGAAGGTCGTCATCGTGGACATTGTAGGCCTGGCCGGCAGAGTCCGAATCGCCAGCCGCCACCACAATCGCTTCCGCACAATTGGCAACAAAGGACAGCGGCAGCAGGTTGCTTCCTCCCAGGTGGAAAAACACCGGTCCAATCTGCAGGCCAACCCGGCTAGAGAAGGCTCCGCCGCCCGGCCCGTAGATCACGCCCGGACGCAGGACAACAAGCTCAAAGCCGTCCTTCTTCTGGTACTCCCAGAACAATTGCTCTTGCCTCAGCTTGGAATGGGAATAAGGGTCTCGCAGCTCAGGGTGGTCTTCGAGCGGCGTGGTTTCGTCGACGCGCGCGCCGCGTCCCAGTGGCACCACCCCGTAAACGCCGAAAGAGCTGACAAGAACCACGCGAGTTTGTCCCATCGACATACCTTCGCGCGCTTCCAGCCCCTCAAGCAGGTTGCGGGAGACAACCACCGAATCGGCAAACAACTCTGCCGGAGCGCCTTTCAAGCCCGCAGCCAGATGCACAACCAGCGAAACATCCGCTACGGCTTTGGCGCAGTCAGATTTTGACCGCAGATTTCCGTAGCATAACTCGAGTTGCGCGCCGGGATAAGATTCCTGCAACGCCAGAAGCCGTTCAGCCTTGCCGCGGTCTCGAAGAAAGCAACGGATATCGGTGTAACCGTGAATGAGCAGTCGAGTGACAACATTCACTCCGAGGAAACCGCCTGCGCCTGTAACCAGAACTTTCACGCGCTCACCTCCGGATAAACCTGCTCAAAGATTCGCTCCATCATCGCCGAGACCCGCAGAATTTCGCCGTAGGAAATCGGCGGCGAAGAGTCCTTTTCAATGGAGAGATAAAACTCAGTCAGCAGACGGCGCATGCCATCGAAGAAATGGAAGCGCGCATGAGAAAAGCTGCTCACATTCTTCATTCCTTGCCCCAGATAGTCCTTTGCGACCAGGAACGGAGGAAACAGCCGGCCCAGAGCGGACGGAAATCCCTGTTTGCGCTCAAGAACAACCGTGCGCGCCGCGTAATCGACGACGGCAGTGTTTTTTGTACCGTAGACGCGCAAAGTCTGTCCGACTGGGCGGGCATGTGCGCTGAAGGTTGCATAAGCGCTTGTCTGCGCGCCCCGCATGACCACGCGCAACTCATCCAGAAGCTCACTGCCCGCAGCCGCGCCTGGTCCGGCTTCACCGCGCCATGCGATAGCCTCAATGAAAGGATGGTCATCTTCCAGAAATGGCGTGATCTTATTCAACACATGATCCAGAACATTCTGAAATAACTTGCCCGGAAGCCGATGCACCCAGTGTTCTGGATCCCGCTGCAACGCCATCCCGAAATCGCCTCCCAGGTCATAGCCGATAGAGCTTTCGACATGAACGGGCTTGCCGAGTACTCCCGTTTCATACAGGCGGCGCAACTCGAGCGCTGGAGCCTCAAACCTGGGCCAGTAATTCACCGCCAGTTTTCGTCCCGCATCGACTACGGTCTTTACGATAGCTTCAGCGTCGCGGTGATGCAGCGCGACAGGCTTTTCGAGGAATATATGACATCCTGCCGCAACCGCCTGCCGCGTAAGGGAAAGATGCGATTGTGGCGGCGTAGTGATGTGCAAGACATCGGGCTTTTCCTCTTCCAGCATTCTGGCAACATCGCTGTACCACCGAGGGACCGCGTAGCGAACGGCTAACTGCTCAGCCATTATCGGTTCCAGGTCGCAGACTGCGCACAGTTGAACCGAGGGAATTTTTCGGATCTCCTCAACATGCGCGTCCGCGATTTTGCCGCATCCAACAATCGCTATCTTCAGGCTCACTGTCTCTTCCTTTTCCGATGATTACGGGTATGATGCCGGATTTCGCAACTCCCAGATGGCTTCTATAAGTTGTCACCTTTCCCTGACGGAAGCATGACACATGATACAACGATCAAGAACCTCCCTAAATCCATCCGCGCAAGGTATAGTAGACGATCTTGACGGATTCGACCAGCATCGTCTCGAAGGCGGAGAAGCGGCCGTTCCAGTGCTCGGTCAAGTGAAGCACATCCGGAACAGCCATTGGGGTGACTTCAATGCCCAGCTTGCGGAAGACGCGAAGCGCCCGGTACATGTGAAAGTCGCTGGTGAGCAGAACCCTCTTGCCGGGAATGCCCTGGATCTGGCGCGCCGTCTCGATTCCGTTTTCGCGGGTGCTGGTGGATCGCCACTCGGCAACGATGACGTCACTGGGAACGCCTTCGGCGAGCAGGAAGTTGCGGATGCCAGGGCCTCCGCCGCCGCTGATCACAATCTTCTTGAAGCCTCCTGTTTGCCATGCAAAAATCGCTTCTCGCGCACGCCAATAAGAGGAATAGGAGATGCCGCCCCGGTCATCGCTAGCCGCACTGAGGAGAATGAGCACGTCGCCTCTTGGCCGCTCAATGGGACCGGAGTAAGCCCGCGCCCACCACGAGACGATAGGCGTGGCGATTGCCAGTACAGTGATGAGTCCGATGGCCGCGAGCAGGCGCCTGAGCCAAACGCCGGATTTGTGAAGCATTCTCATGTTGTCGCTTTCTGGCGCGCGGCTATGATTGATTCAAATATCTCGAACACCTCTCCGGCGACCATCTCCCAGCTTCGGCCGCCGTGCGCGGAGATAGCCTTGGCGTCCCAGGCTCTGTCGAGGACTGAGGCAAGTGCCTCGGCCAGCATGGCCGGTTCGCGTGGAGGCACGAGGCATCCGCACTCGTTGCTCAGGATCTCAGGGATGCCGCCCACATTCGTGGCGACGACAGGCCGGCCGCACGCAAGCGCCTCAAGCACCACGTTGGGGCAGCCCTCCATGTAACTCGGCAGAGTGACCAGATCGGCTGCCGCCATCCAGACCGCAACACCGTCAAAGGCACATTCGGGCAGCGCGTGAATGTAGCTAGCCGCGTTGCTGGTTTGAATAGCGTCTTCGATCACGGGTCTGTCCGACCCTTCGCCGACCATATACACATGCAGGTCGGGGCGAAGAGGATGAAGCGATACCGCCGCTTCTACCAGTTCACGGAGGCCTTTCCTCACGTCCATGCGCCCAATGTAAACCACGGCCTTCGCGGCCGGGTCTATGCCGAGCTTTTGCCTCGCTTCCAGACGATCTGCCGGGCGGAAGGCAGAGACATCGCAGCCGCTGACGACCGCGCGGGTCTTCTCCGGCGGGGCGCCCATGGCGATCATTCTCTTGCGCAGGTCGCCGCTGATCGCCACCAGAAAATCCGCTTCGCGCAGCACGGTGCGCGTATGCATTGCTGAAAACCGGTCGCGAATGTTGTGAACATCGGACCCAACGCCCATGGCGACGACCGGGACGCCTAGCTCTTTGCCTATCTTAAGAGCTGCATATCCGTCGGGATAAAGAAAGTAGCTGAAGATGAGATCCGGCGCAAAGCTGCGAACATGAGGAAGCAGGACACGAGCGACCATCCATCCGTTGAACGGCCGGGAAACCAGGGGTAGCACAGGATAGTCGTAGTAGCTGGCCTTCACGCCCGGCAAGCTGTAGGAAGCATCGAAGGCGTCGTAGATGCGGCTCTTTGGCTTGAGCAAGGACGGGTATACAGCGTGGGGATAAAAGACACGCACATCGGAGTTCCCGGATAAGACGCGTAGCGTCTCATATGCGGGCTTGCCATGCGTGGGTTGCGCCGAACTGGGAAAGTGCGCAGTGACAACAGCAATCTTGAGCATGACTCTTGTTACGCTCCTACATGCTGGACGACCGGCGTTTCTGATTCGTGCTCACGTGGTATGCCCGCGACGGAGTGCAGCAGCGCGGCATAACGCTGCGCGAGAACCTTGCGCTCGTATTGCGCAATTCTCTCGACATCGGGTTGAAACTCTCTGCTCAACGAAGCGCCGCGAGCTGCAGCATCGATAAAGAGCTGGCGGATGCCCTCCACATCGTGATTTCCCGCCCACCATCCAGCGCGCATCTCCTCGAGCAGGCGGCGCGTATCTCCTCCTGGATGGAGGCAGCCGAGAATTGGCTTGCCCGAGCCAATGTAATCGTAGAATTTTCCCGGAATGTTCAAGCGATCATGAGCAATCATCAGCACGTAATCAGTTTCGCTCATCAATTTCAGAGCTTCGCGTTGCGGCACGTACCCATTCAGCGAGACCATGTCGCCCAGTTGCAGGAGGGCCTCGCGGTAACGAGGCTCATCAATGTGGCCAATAAAGCGAAGAGCAAACCTGGATTTTACCTCGGGCGGAAGCGATTGCAGCGCTTCAATCAGCGCCGTGGGGTCGGTTGCCGCGTAGAGCGTGCCAATGTGCGTGACGATGATCTTGCCGTCGGGGCGAGGATTTGCAGACGGAGTGGCGCGGACAATCCTCGTCGCATCGAAACCGTTGGGGATAAGATGGAACTTCTCCGCGGGTTCCCGAGGATACCGGACACGCATCTCTTCGCGAGCAGCCTCATTCACGGTAACAATTGCAGTTGAATTTGCGACGGCGCTGGCTTCCGCCGCAACCGCGAAATCGCGGGCGCGTTCACTGCGGCTGAATTGGAAGCTCCCGAATTCAAATTGGGAAGTAAGCCATTCGTCGCGAAAATCCAGCACGATCGCAAGGCCTGGAAATTCCTTGCGAAGCCGTTCCGCCTGAAGAAAGCTGGAAAACGGCGCCCCGGTGATGAGAACGAGGTCGATCTTACGATTCCTGACGATGCGGCGCGCGGCACGGGTAAGCACGGGAGACCACGTGATTTGCGGGTCAGGCAGAAGAAGATCCTGAAGAGCCCTTTTGAGGAGATTGGGTTTGCCGGTCTTGTTGGTACTGACCGCCTGGCTGTCGGGCGGTTTTGATCCAGTGATCAGGCGCTTAAGCCGCTTCTTGATTCCGAAGGGAAGGTCGAGGGTGATGGTGCGATGAATTTTAACTTCGCCGGGAATATCCCGGAGGAGCGAGGGGTCAACGCCCACTGAGGCTGGATTGCGGGTGGTGAGCACGTCGAGGCAAATTTCTTCGGCGGGGAAGTAGCGCGCCAGGCTTGCGGCGCGTAGAACCCCAACGCCTCCGGCAGGCGGAAACGCATAAACAATCAGGAGAACTTTCAGGGTGCTCATGGTGCGATTTCCCTTCAAACGCTTCGGCCGCGTACGGAAGGCACAATGCGACCCTGACCAAGATTTTACCTTAATTGGAATCGTATTTCATGCCCTCGAAGGCTCTGTGAACATCCTTTGGTAAGAGCACGAAAGTGGTTGACTAACCTAAATCAGCTATAGAATAGAGCCTATGCGACAGAGCATATGCGGGGAGATACGGACATCAGTGCTCGGGTTCGGATGCGGATCAGTGATGGGGCGCCTGGGCCGAGGTGACTCGCTGCGCGCAATGAACATTGCCTGGGATCAGGGAATTACGCTATTTGATACGGCCCGGAGCTACGGATTTGGCGAAGCAGAGGCTGTGCTGGGCGAGTTCCTTCACGGCAAGCGCGTGCAAGCCACCGTGGCGACGAAGTTTGGCATAAACCCCCAGAAGTTGACCGCGTTCGAGCGCGCTGCGGTTCCCGTTGTACGTGCTGCCCGGAAATCGCCAAGATTTCGCAAGTATTTTGTGGAAAGCGGCATCAGTGAAGTCGCGCTTCCGGAATTCACTGTGGAAGGAATGCGAGCATCGCTTGAGTGCAGCTTACGGCAACTCCAGACTGATTACGTCGATGTGCTTTTTCTGCATGAGGCAACCGCCGACGTACTGCGCCAGCACGATCTGATGGAAGCTCTCGACAGGTTAGTGCAGGCTGGCAAGGTGCGGCGCGTGGGCTTGTATGCTGACACCAGCGTGGTCGCTGAGGGCATAGGCAGTGGACCGGCGACGCTCAGCGCGATGCAGTTTGGCGCCAATCCTTTTGATCCCGTGGTAGCCGCAATTCCGCGGCACAATCAGCGCGGGCTGCTTCTGATTGGCAATCATCCCTTCGGCGGCGTGCAGCGCGTCACGCTGGTGCAGGCGACTCTCGAGGCAATCTCTTCTGATGAGACCACGCCTGTGGAACTCCGCGAAAAACTGCGCTACGCGGACTGGGAGACTATAACTGAAGCTATCTTCGGAGTGGTTCTGAACGGTACAGGCATTCACGCGCTGGTGTTCTCAATGATGCAAGAGGATCACCTGCGCGCCAATGTTCGCGCGGTCGAGAGCGATCGCTTTACCATCGAGGACCTGGCTCTGATACGCGAGCGCCTGCTATGCGCGCAAGAAGATACGCCAGACGCGTGATTGAACCCTGAGCCGCTCCGCAGACTGTATGCGGAGCGTACAGGGTTTCTACTGAATCCTAAAGTCCGCCAGTCTTGTATTCCCGCGCGATGTACTCGCAGGCGCGCGCCGTAAGGGCCATGATGGTCAGCGCCGGGCCTACAGTCCCGCTGGATGGAAAACAGCTCCCATCGGTCACAAACAGGTTTTTTACATCCCAGCATTGGTTGTATGAGTTGAGAATCGATTTGGTGGGATCATCTCCCATTCGAACGCCGCCGCATTCGTGAATTGCAGCTCCAACCGCCATGCTCTTCTTGAAGGATTTGCGGAACATGAATCTGCTGAACCAATCGGCTTCGGCGAATGCCTCTTTCTCATTATCAAGTCCTAGAGCTGAGCCTGAAAAGGCTATCTTATAGCCGCACGATTCAACCATTTCTCTGATCGATCTCGTTTGCTCTTGCATCAGCTCGCGTTCATTGCCGGTCAATGAGCACTTGATGTGGGCAATAGGAATGCCCCAGGCATCTTTCCTTTTGGGGTTCAGGGTGATGCGATTATCAAAATAGGGTAAGGTCTCGCCAAAGCCCATGAGTCCAAATACAGCAGGACGGTCATCGGGAATGTAGCCACGTCCAATGGCTCCCTGGACTGCAAAGCCTCTCAGAAATTTCGGATTTGTTACCTTGTCGAGATTCTGGAATCGGGGAATATAAACTCCGCCGGCCGGAGTGTAAAAAGGATCCTGAGGCGCTGAGTCATCAAGCTCCCACCCGTTGGTGCCCGGCACTGACCCGTAAATCTGACTCGGGCATTGATCCATGAAGTAACGGCCAAGGAGACCTGTGGAATTAGCCAAGCCATTTGGATGCTTCGGGGAGGCTGAGTTGAGGAGCAGCCGTATTGATTCAATTGTGGATGCGCACAGGACCACTACATTTGCCGAAACTGTCTCCGTTTTCTTCGTTAGCCGATCAATAAGCTCTGCGCCGGTTGCCTTCCCGGTACTCGGATCGACCGTGATTCTCTTTACAATCGCATCGGTCCGAATCGTAAGCCGGCCTGTTTCTTTTGCCGCTAGAATTGGCAGCGGAACCCGCTTGAGATTGGGTGCTGCGTATCTCCAGGAGATTACGGACCGTTCCGGCCATTTAGCTTCTACCTTAGCCTTGAAAGCCTGCTCGACCGCCGTCAATTTCGGCGCCTTAAAGTACTTTCCATCTGGAAGATTGCGCACTTTGTCCTGAGAACCGTAAACGCCCAGGAACTCCTCAACTAGATCGTAATAGGGAGCAATATCAGCATAAGAGATCGGCCAATCCTCGCCATATCCATCCCTGCTTGCCGCTTTGAAGTCATAATCGGACATACGCAGCAGGACGCGGCCGTACAGATGAAGGCGCCCTCCAAGTTGCCTGCCTCGAATCCAAAGGTAGAAATCTTCTTTCGGTGTGGTGTACGGATTTTTCCAATCGTTCACAAAAAGGTGCTTGAACTGTTTTCCAAAAAAACTGAGCCGCGCTTGAATGTATTGGCCTTGTAGTACGGCGAGAGCGCGTGCTACTAAGTTGATGCCCTTTTGTCGCGGATGGGAAGGGACCTTGAAGTCGTCTTCAGTAATATTGGGGCCAGCCTCCAGTAAAAGAACCTCCAAACCACGTTCTGTAAGCTCCTTTGCGGCAAAACTACCTGCGGCGCCGGAGCCGACGACTAATGCATCGAACTGTTTGCCGTGCACAAGTTCCTCCATGGTGTTAACTTCATTTGAACAAAGAATCTTACTCCAGAAAGTACACTTAGGCAACCTGAATAAACCTCTCAGACGAGCTAGTCGCTTGGGGAAGATCGCGTCAGGTTTGAGAGGTCTCGCCGACGCCGGCGGGCATAGCGAGCTTGCCGCCATTGATCAGCGCGTCTGCGGCTTTGTACATCTGCCAGGCCGTGGCCCAATGTATCTCGATGCCTCTTCGGCCAGCTTCTTCCGCGAGCCAATGGAACAGGTTGCCGAGGCCTCCGTTCAGCAACGGCCCAAGATTTCTATCTTGCGCGCCATGAGTGTAGAGCTTCAGAAAGATATCTTCACCGATGGTTGGCGCCAGATCAAACCACTGGCTTACCCGCGAGGGCGTCGGCAGATCGTAACCGGCAAGCTCGCCGGTCTCCACGCGCGGCAGCAGCCGTCCGCCGAATCGCAGGCCAAACGGCCCGGTAATCATCAGGAGATCGCCCTGCCTGCCGCCGCCAACCGTGGCTTCGGTCCCGCGATCAAAGGATCTTGGAAGATTGCCAGGGTTATTTGTACACCAGTAAATCTGGTTTAGCACGCGCCCTTGGGTCGCCGAAGGAGCAGAGGGCATGGTGAAATCGGCATAGCAGCCAAGGTCACGCAGCAGAGCAATCTCGCCATTCAGGCCGCAGCACTTGCCATCGGGGCGCGAGTTGTCCAGCGCCCAATTGCCATGAATGAAGCCGAATACTGTTAGACCGTCTTGCTGCCGAAGCAGGCCGTGATCGTTTGTCAGGCGGCTGCAGTATTCAGAGACTTTCCGGATGAAGGAATCGCGCTGCTCGTTCTCATGATGTATATGCACTTCCACATCTCCGACGCCGAGGCGAACCATCTCCGCGATGCCGTCAACCAGATCGCGCCGGTACTCTTCCTGTGGGTAGAAAAAGCTGTACTGGGGGCGTTGGCCCGCCGCGTCCCTGGGAGCGGCATCAGCAATGCGCGGCCACTTATCGCGCCACTGCGCGACACGGCTAAGCGCGGTTTCAACGGATGCGCCCATGCCCTTCGGTTCGTAGTGGTCGGTGATGGCAACCCAGGCGCGCATCGGCTTTGCAGGCCGCGCTCTCTTTCGCAAGCGGTCTTTCAGATACGGCAAAAGCCAAATCTCTGCGTGTCGAGGAAGCTTCATGGAATTGACTTTCCCCTTTGTTATGCAACCATAACTTGCGGAAGGCATGCCTAAGACTTAGGCATATCTGAGTATCGAACACGCTTCTCTTACATGTCAAAGACCTCCGTGTCCCTCGGTGTGAGTACTTATCAGCGCCCGTAGCGACTCTATACTATGGGGTCTGATGAGTGAGAATTTCGGCGATCCGCTCCGAGGCCCTGCCATCCCACAGGGGCGGATGGTCCATCTGCTTGCGGCCGCCGCTCAGCGCTTCATGAAACTTCTCTCGAAGCAATTCCCAATCGCGCCCTATCAGGACATTTGTGCCGAGAGTCACAGTGATGGGGCGCTCTGTGTTTTCGCGTAGGGTGAGGCATGGCGTTCCAAGATATGTGGTTTCCTCTTGAATTCCTCCAGAGTCCGTGATGACGACTTTCGCATTCTTCTGAAGCGCAAGAAATTCAAGGTATCCCAAAGGCTCAATTGCGCGAAGGTTTGGGCTACACTGCGCCAATTCCTCCGACCACTTCTGGCGCGTCCTCGGATGGACCGGAAAGATCAAGGGAAGTTCCCTGCTTAACCTGTCAAGCACCTGCAGCATGGGCAAAAACGTCGCTTCATCGTCTACATTCGATGGACGATGAAGCGTCACCAATCCAAAGGAATCCAGGGAGAGCTCCGCCTTGAGTTGCGGAAATATTTCGTCCGCTTTGGGGAGGAACTGAATCAGAGTGTCAATCATTACGTTGCCGACAAGAAATATCTTTTCCCTGGCTACGCCCTCGCGCGCAAGGTTTTCATCACCATCGGCTGATGGAGTGAAAAGGAGGTCCGCGAGTTGGTCGGTGACCAGGCGGTTAATCTCTTCCGGCATAGTGCGATCAAATGAGCGCAGGCCTGCCTCGACGTGCCCCACGCGAATGCCCAGCTTTGCACATACCAGCGCCGCGGCTACAGTAGAGTTTACATCGCCATAGACCAGCACAATGTCGGGTTTATGAGCGAGCACAACGGGCTCAAATCGGCTCATGATTGCGGCGGTTTGCTGAGCATGCGACCCCGATCCAACATTCAGGCTTTCGTCAGGATTTGGAATTCCCAGCGCCTTGAAGAATACATCCGACATCAGCGCGTCATAGTGCTGGCCTGTATGCACCAAAGTCTGCTCGATCCCCCGGCCCGCCAGCGCGCGATAAACGGGAGCCGCCTTCATGAAGTTTGGCCGCGCTCCAACTACGTGTAGCACTTTCATTCTGCGATCCCTTTCCTGAACCAGAATTTCCATTGCTGACTTCCAGAGTTGCTGCAAACCCTGGCCTCGCCTTGAGTCCGCCGGTTATTTCCGAACCGCTGCCAACGTGCGCCAATCAAAGTTTCCCCAAGAGTATCAAGCACTCTTCCCGCCTCTGTCAAAACCCCCGAGTGAACCTATCAATCCGCAAACCTGCGACCTTCTCGCCCTCCGGCTAGACGACCCGGCGCAAAAGTGCTGGCTTGTTTCAGTCTCATCTATTATTATCGGGGAAGATGCGGAGATGGATTCCAGTCGGAGGACAATCATTCGCAATTATCTTCCTGGAATGCTGGGAGACGTCAGCATGAGAGGCACGGCCGACTTCAGCAGGAACAACCTGGATTGCCTGCGCTTGATCTTGGCATCCACCGTTGCGTTATTCCATGTATACGCACTCTCTGGCATTTCCGCATTTTCAGCTTTTGGCAAATACCTTTCCCCGCACTTTGCCGTCAGGTCCTTCTTTGTCATCAGCGGGCTACTCATCTACCGAAGCTATACGCGCTCGTCCTCTTTCCGGTCTTATCTCGAGAAGCGCGTCAGGCGCATTTACCCGGCCTATTTTTCCGTCATTTCCTGCGCCGCCCTGGGCCTCTATTTCGTCAGTCCGCTGCCTGCATCCCGCTACTTTGGAGCTCAATTCTGGCAGTACCTCGGCGCCAATCTCTGCTTTCTCAACTTTCTTGGGCCTACGTTGCCCGGCGTATTTACTTCAAATATTAATTTGGCAGTAAACGGCGCCCTCTGGACCTTGAAGATCGAGGTAGCCTTCTATTTGTTTGTTCCCCTCATTCATTACATCAGCAATCGCTTCGGAGTCCGGAAGACCATGGCAACAATCTTCTGCATCTCCTGTCTCTGGAAGTACGGTTTTGCACTGCTTGATTTCCTCTACGGCCCTGCAGGCTCCGATGCAGCGGAGAACTCGCGGAGCATCTACGCGAAAATGGAGGTGCAGTTCCCGGCGCAGCTTGCGTATTTCATCGCGGGCATCCTGTTGTTACTCTTCTTTGACAAGTTGAAATCTCATTTTCGAGTCATTGCCTGCACCGCCGCAGTCTTGTATCTTCTCGACCACTTCATTACCAAAGAGATTCTTGATATTTTCTGGATTTCGGGAGTGGTATTCGTCTTTGGGTTCTGGCGCTATTTCGGCAACTTTGCGAAGTTTGGCGACTTCTCTTACGGCGTATATATCGTTCATTGGCCTATCATCCAGACGATAATTGTCCTTGGCCACGGAAGGCTGTCTCCGCCTATATTCCTTCTGCTTAGTGTAACTTTTGTGGCCCTGGCATCTGTCCTTATGTGGCATCTGGTCGAGAAGAGATTCTTGAAGACTAGCTCCCACTACCGACAAGGTTCCGAAATGGCGCCAACGTAGAAATTCTCAATCGGCATGCTCATCCACGTCCCCTTCGGCTCCGCAATGGACTTTAGGCAGTTGAAGAGCACAGTATCCGCTTTGCCAGGTCACGCCTTCGTCAGAGTACTTCATCTGGCCTCGCGAAAATACCTACGGCGATCAGCCATCTGAGACGACACAGTATTAGTGGATTGATTCTACCGGCTGCCGACGAGTTTTGCGTCTGCGATTTGAAAGATATGAACTGAATCTTCGTCATATACCTGATCAAATCGAGGGGACGCACTGAGCACTCCAAGAAAGTTCGGATATTCACTCTGCTCCCATGGACCAACGTAAAGATAATCAACCTTGTATTTGGCCGTCATGGCTATTACTTCTGTTGCATCCGGCGCCCGGAACATCGTGTCCAGATCTGCCTCTCGCAGCTTGACCAGGTTGTCGCATCCAGCGCAAACCGACCTTGCACTGTATTCCTCTCCAAGCGCGCTACGGCGCAAAGCAAACGTAGGTATCAATGACAGCTCTTGCCCGAAACCTGCGGACGGCGGCACTAGATAGTCCCCTACATAGTCAGGCCTGCTCTGAACAATAGCAGTGGTCGGAAGGTGGGTGCGGATCCACTCACAAGCCTTCAGATCCGCAGAGCTCACGTAAGCAGTGTTACGCCTATCCAGAATATTCGATGCGCCAACTATGTCAGTCATGAAGGTAGGTACAGCCAAAGCAATCGCGGCCAGCACTAACCATTTCCTTGCTGGAGTCAGCTTGGCGTGCTCGAAGAACCAGGCAGTTCCTGCCAGGAGTACGACGGGCAGCAATCTGTTACCGATCCTGAAGTGTGGAAGTTGACCCACCCCAACGAATAGGTCGCAAAAGACTGCCATAGCGGCGATCAATCCAAGAGAAAAGGCTCGGAGCCGGCTGCTTTTCCACAGAAATGTCAGCCCTAGCAAGCCCAGTAAAAGCATGGGGCCATACTCAAGTACGTATTGCAGAACTCCAAACTTCAGACCCCACCAGTACGGAGCTATAGAGACAAGACTTCCGCTTGAGAGACCAATCATCCGAGCTACAAAAAACGTAGCCCATAGAGTGCCAGCGATCGAAGCGACGACTAGCGATTGGGACCAAAGCTCCGGGATGGTCCAATGGCCCCATAGCCGCATGAGTTGTATAGCCGCGAACCAAGCAGCCAGAGTCAACCCCAACCAGGAATCTATGCCAAACTCAACTCCGATCGCGAGACCGAGGAAACAGCTCAGAGCAAATCCTAACCGTTGATTTGCAGATAATACAGCTGTGAGAACAAAGAGAAACACCGCAAGTGCGAGGATTGCCTGCGGTTCGACCATGAACAGCCGCTGGAACAGGTGAGAGACGCTTCCGAATGCGAATTGACTTTCCAGCCTGGTTGCAAGGGTAGCGGGCAGCAAACGAGCAAAGTGATGGGCGATAACAAACCACCCATAATAGCTGTAGCCGACCAGCGCAACGACGGCGGTGGCGGCTAGCGCTCTCGCGGACTTGGCTAACAGCCGCCAAAACGCCAAAAGGCAGCTGACAAACACAAGGTCCAGCATAACTTCTGTAACCACCAAAATCTCTTGCAGATGTACGGCCTGCTTGCAGAGGCTATAAGAAAACGCAGGCAGCGTGTACCCAACCAGATACATCTGCAGCGGCACGCCGGCCATGTGCATGTGGTCTATCGGAAGACCAATGGTGATTGAAGCGGCATACGCCGAGCGCAAAATGAAGTCAAAGCCGAATAACCATGTATATGCATGTCCATAGGGAGTGAGTTCACCAACCCGAGAAAATGGGATTGTTACGAATCCCAAAACCGTGAGCCCCATACATCCCAGAACACTATAGTCAGAAGCCGTCCAGGGCCGCAGGGTAGGAAGCAAAGGAGAGCGGCGCTGCCGCAAGGCATAAAGTCCTGCCAGCGTCGCCATGACCAGGAGTGCAGGAATGATTGCAGATACTGACCAGTGTCCAAGATAACCCAGCATCAGCGCGACATAGCCGCTGAGCATCAATCCGAGAGGCACTCCGAATATGAGAGATTCAGGTTGCTGCCGCACATTCCAACCAAACAGAGCCATCCCGATGAAAACCCCAGGAAGCGCCATGAGGAAGAAGGCCGAAAAGGTGGCGATAACTCCAAGGGCCGGTGATAGCCGAAAGGAGAGAGTGATTGCAAAGATCGCGACAAAGGTCAGCAAGATGTAGGGCGTGGCAGTACTCAGCGTCCAGCGCGGCACAAGGGGCGGCCTGCGCGAAGAAGAAACCGTCATCGTTGTCCTCTCTCGATTCGGTTAAAAGAAGCCAACTCCGAGATTCGCCGAAGCCGGCGTTCAAGACCCCGGAGCACTGAGTTGTACCTGTGACAGTTGCTTATCCCCTTAGAGTATATTGGGCGTCATCCTACCGGGCAACAGGATTCGCAGTTGGGCTGCGCGAAGCGTTATGACAGAGGCATAGCTTTTGCGGGTCCGTCCGATTGCGGGAGCCGGGATCTGCCGCATTTAACTGTACGGGCTCAGGCCGATCAAACCTTGACGATTTGGAGCCGGAGATTTCAGCAGCTTGGCAGCCTGACGCGCCTGGGGCCTCGCTGGTCTTCGAAGAGGAGCCACTTTCCTGAGATTGGGGTACAATCGACGGTAGCAGCATCTATGCGGGTCGTTCCTGCCTTTGCCGCCATTCGGAGGAGGGTTTCGGCTGTGAAATTCCTTCCGTTTGCGCCCAAAGATCCCATCAATCAAGGCCGAACATAATGGGATTTGTCCTAAGTATTCTCTATTTCATTACGTACTACCTCGGTCCGTCCACCGTATTCGGCTCGCTTGCAGCCTATAACGTCGCATTGATTATTGCTGCTCTGGCTATCGCGGCCTCCCTCCCTGCGCTCCCGCGGTCCTTCATCCTGAAAACACCTCAGTCCTTGGCGCTGGCAGGATTGGCAGTAGCAGTTTTCTTATCCGTTCTGGCAACCGGTTGGGTCGGAGGAGCATTCACGGCTTTCCAGAGATTCATCCCCGGCGCTTTCGCGTACTTCCTTGTTTGCCTCCACTGCAACACCAGGAAGAAACTGCAAATCCTCGTTCTCGTGCTGCTCTCCGTATCCCTTTTTGTGATCATCGAGGGAAATTTAGAACTAACTCATAGTGCTTCCCCACGAGGGTCGGAAACCTTGCCTGGTGATATCACTGCTACTGTCACCCTGAATACACCCGTTTGGAATGCCCAGCATCCTTATCTGCTGGCTCAGCAAGCTGTTTCTAACGAATGGATTTATCGCATCAGAGGCATGGATCAAATCAGCGATCCGAATGACTTCGGGCAGTTGTTAGTGTGCGTGGTTCCCCTGGTCTTCATCTTCTGGCGCCCAAAGAAACGTGTCCGGAATACTCTGGTGGTGCTCTTGCCCGTCTGTGGATTACTCTACGGGACATTTCTCACGCACTCGCGCGGCGCCCTGTTCTCTCTTATGGCTATGGTGATTGTGGCTGGGCGACGCCGAATTGGGACAGTACCTGCTCTTTTGCTGGCCGGAGGGTTGTTCGTTGTAGCGTTTGCGAACGGCTTTACCGGCGGGCGCGATATATCTTCGGGATCAGGTCGAATGGTGCTTTGGGCGGAGTCAATTGGCCTGTTAAAATCTCATCCCCTCTTCGGAGTTGGCTTTGGGGAAATTGCGGACCATATGGATCAGACTTCGCACAATTCGATTATGGTCTGCGCGGCGGAAACTGGAATGTTGGGATTATACTTCTGGTCGATGTTCCTTTTTTCGACGCTAAGAGACACTCTAACACTCGCCTCACCTGAAAAGGTAAGTGAAGGAGAGCCGAATGCGCCCGCGAATGGGCCTTCGGAGTATGCGACACGACCGAAAGAGTTGATCGAAAAGTCTGAAATTATCCGCTTGGGCCAATTGTTGACTCTATCCTTTACTGCATTTCTGACGGCAGGTTTTTTTCTCTCGCGCGCCTTCGTTCTTACATTGTTTCTCCTGGGCGGGATAGCCGAAGTAATCTACCAATGGGCGCTCCAGCGCGGGATGGTCTCTGAGCGGTTGAAGCTGGGTCGGGTGATGTTATACTCCGCTCCCCTATCAATAGCGCTTGTGGTGGGTGTCTACATCTTTATACGAATCGGGATTCTCTTGTGATCTACCCTGTGGAGAGAGATTGCGGGAAGGCATCTGAGATTCCCAACTAACATCAGAGCTGCACTGCTGGAGGTTCAATCACCGACATGAAAATTGCTCACATTGTTGACAGCATGGAGATCGGCGGTGCCGAGATGCTCGTCTTGCTGATGAGCCGTCTGCAACGTGAGCAGGGACACGACCCTTCGGTGTATGCCATCGCCGGCCTGGGTCCCCTCGGTGAAAAGCTGCGCAAAGAAGGCTTCACCGTGGAAGCGAACCTGGGACAGCACTTTCTTGGTTCTTCGCGAAACTTTTACCAGATCTTCAAGCAAGCGCGTCCGGATGTAGTTCACCTTCATAACCCAACTCCGACGATCTACGCAGCTATGCCTGCCCGCATGGCCGGAATCCCCAGCATTGTGTCCACGCGCCATAGCCTCGTGGCGCCGCCGCATCGGAAGACCGTGGAGTTGAAGTACGCCGTTGCTGCCAGATGCTGCGACTGGGTCGTCGGCATCTGCGATGCCACAGTCAATAATCTGAGACGCTTGCACACCGTTCCAGCGCGAAAGATCGTGCGCGTTTATAACGGCGCGGCCCCGCTCCAGCGGGTGGCGCAGGCACGTTGGCCAGACAAGGGCGGATTCACACTGGTTTACGTCGGCCGACTGGAGCCGGTGAAAAACCACGCATTACTGCTCAGGGCCTTCAGCCTCGCGCTTGCATCCATGCCGGATCTGCGCCTCTGGATGGTTGGCGACGGCAGCGAGCGCACCGCACTGGAAGGGCTCTCCGCGGAGTTGAATATCTCTGCGCAGGTGAAATTCTGGGGCCAGAAACTCGATGTGGCTCCATTCTTCTCCGCGGCCGATGCCTTCATCATGTCTTCCAGCTCGGAAGGACTTCCCATGTCGCTTCTGCAAGCCTTCTCTCTGGGATTGCCTGCCATCGTTACTGATGTGGGCGGAATGGCGGAAGCTGTACGGCTCGCGCAAGCAGGGTTCACAGTGCCAGTATCGGACCCGGCCGGGATGGCCGCCGCGATTGTCCAAATGGCGGGCGGCGATGCGGAACGGCAGCGATTCTCGGCCAATGCGAGAGACGCGTTTCAATCGCGATTTACACTTGAAGCTATGGTCGATGCGTACATGGATCTTTATCGCAACACTGCTCGGACTATGCTTCCGCAGCCTCAGAGCAAGGCGACCGTCGTTCGATGAGCCTGCTTGGAGCGAGCGCTTTCCTTTTGGCTGAAGAAGGTTATGACGGTGCTCTCACATATTCTCTCAGCGACAAAAGTTTGCTAATGCTTCTTCTTTTCGGCGGCGCGCTGCGCGCTCCCTGCCTCCGGGAGCACGCGGAAGGAATCATCGAGGCTGCATAGAAAGTTGAATCGCAAGATATACCAGAGGGCCGCGATGCCATCCTTCATTCCGATCTTTTTTCCTTCTTCGTAAGTCCGGCCGTGATAGGAGATAGGAACTTCGTAGATTGCAACGCCAAGTTTCGCCACTTTAGCTGTGACTTCGATTTCGAAGCCAAACCCATTGCTGGTGATCGTCATATTGCGGATAATCTCGCCGCGAAACGCCTTGTAACAGGTTTCAACATCGGTCATATTGATGTTCGTGCACAGGTTCGAAAGAAATGTCAGCGCTTTATTGCCGAGATAGTGGTAAAAGTACAGCACACGCGACGCCTTGCGCACCAGAAAGCGCGAACCATAAACCACGTCGGCGTAGCCCTCCACGATAGGAGCGATCACGTCGCCGATCTCCGCGGGGTCATATTCCAGATCGGCATCCTGAACGATGACGATTTGGCCTGTCGTCAGCGAAAACCCCGTCTTCAGCGCCTCGGTCTTGCCCTGGTTGCTGGAATGGTGGGCCACTCTGATCGTCGGATGCTCTGCGGCAAGCCGGTTGGCGATTGCGAGCGTTCCATCGGTGGAACAATCGTCCACGATGACGATTTCACCGGCATTTGGAACCGCCAGCAGGCGCGCGACGATTTCAGGCAACGTAGCTTCTTCGTTGTAGGCTGGCACAACAATGGAAAGCAATGGCTGGCAGTCAGCAGGAGCGCTCATTCAAAATCCTTTTTGACAATCTTCCGGGTGCACGAAATGTGTTCGATAGATGGATTGCTTCTATCTTCTCACCCCACCGCTTCTATTCGCGCCGCCACTGCGCAGACTTTCGGCATTTTCGGAAATAGTCTGAACTCGCAAGGGTTGTAAATGTGGGTTTTACTTCCACCCCAGCGACGAAGACCTGTCGCCGGGGACCCTTGTCAGCGAAAAACCCACTCAGCGGTTGTGCTTTCGGTCTGCATCATTTCCGAAAATGCGTTGTACGGAAAAGACGCTTGCCGCGTCATCGATTCCGCACACAGTCATCGGTCAATCTGATTGGCGTTCCCATTTGGACAATTTCAAAATCCGTCACCTTCAGATCCGCCAAATCGCGGGTACCAAAATCCATATCGGCGTACTTTGCTTTCGTGTCCGCGTCGCTCTGCGCCGTAAGTGCGATATTGCCGCCGTCTGACAGAAACATTCCGTACTTCTGCATGGCTCGCGCGACAACCTGCGCCGCAGGCGTCAATTGCGACATATCGAACGAAGCTTTCAGGCGGAAGCGCGCGCCCATCGGTGGAGCGGTAACCGGCCCGCGCGGAGCGCCGGCGTGCGTAGCTGGATGCACAAAAACGTGTGCGCGAATCCGCGGGTTGGGAAGAATAAAACGAATGGCGTGGTCGATTCTTCCGAGAGCGAGTTCGTCGGCGGTGAAGAGCAGTGGAGCAAGGGGTAAGCCCGCGGCGTCGGTGCTGGAGCATTGATCTCCTCGCCCCGAAGGCGGATAAATGCGGTTGAGGTCCCATACAGAATTGCCGAGCCCCGAGAGAGCGCCATCCGCGTAGTTGGCCTGGTAGACTTCATAGAGTTTGCCCTGGCTACGGTCAACCACGATGAGATGGCAATCGTTATCACCGGAGCACTGATAGCCGGTCTGCCCTTCCACGCCGCCACCGGCAGGAAGGGGAATCGTCGAGATTTTATCGGAATCGGCAACGCCAAACCCTGGAGATTCGCGAAAGGGAACTCGTGGAGTGGAGGCGTCCGCATTCATTACCCGGAGGCTGAAATCGACGCGCATCTTTCCGGTTCCCCATCCGCCCGCATCCGCGAGCCAGGCGATGATTGTTGAAGACTGGGGATCGAGCGGAGCGTGACTAATATCCTGCGTCCAGATGGCGCCAGGGGGGAAATAGGGCGCGGGCGCGGCGATATGGTCCAGCTTCGCTGCCCGCACATGGACGATGTGGCTGTGAAGACCGTAGCCAGTCGTGATGGCTCCGATTCCCAGTAAGGAAATGAACAGCACCTTCGAGTGGTTCATGACGGTCTGATGCTCCTCTCATTGATTTCAATCTTTCAAAGGAATTCTACACCCGGTCATTTCCGGTGGCAGTTGGCAGCGGCGTCGGCGGCGTGGGGCTCGCCGTCTCAGGAGTTGTAGTCGGCTTTTCCGGCTCATGAGAAGTCCATATCTTCCAAAGCGGGCCACGCGTGACAATGAATTTATAGAACCCGACGATAGCGGCCGCTTCGAGTATGAGCACCGCGCTGGCTGGAGGAGCAACGCGATGAAGCACCGGTATCCTATAGCGCAGCCCGGCGATAGCAACAAGCAAACCAAAAATCTGAAGAGCGGCAAATGCGGCAAACATAAGCGATCCGCCCGAAAGCGCCAATGTGGAGATAAGCAATAGAATCAAAAAGTAAGGAGCCACAAGGCGCATGACCTTGTGCGAGACAAGCTGAAAGAGAACCGGATTCCTCGGAGAAAGCGTCCACGGCGCAAGACGGAATAGTTGGAAGTTCCCCGCCAGTGTGCGCACCTTCCGATGAAATTCTTCTCCAATTTTCTTGGGCCAGATGTCGTAGACGTAAGCCTGCGCATCAAGGACCGACCGATAACCCTGGCGGATGATTGAAAGCGGCTGGAACATGTCATCGAGAATCATTCCGGCGGGCTGTGGCACGAAAAGCTCGCGGCGAATCGCGTAGAAGCCGCCATAGACGCCGACCGGGGAGCCGCAAATCGACTCACATGTCCTGATCCACTTTTCATAGCGCCAGTAGAACCCGCTGACAGCCGCGGAGGCGTCGTCGTGTGCTCCAGTTCGCAGAATCAGTTCGCCGGCTATGCAACCGACCTTCGGGTCGGCGAAGTTATTAACAAGCTGCTGAATCGCGCCCGGAGCAATCTCCGGCCGGATGTCCACGAAGAGGATCACGTCAGCCGTGGCTTTCGCCACGCCGGCATTGACGGCAACCGCCTTGCCGCTATGCTCGGCGAGAATGACGGTGGTAAGACGCGGATGGCGTTGGTGGGTCAGCAATTCCGCCGTACCGTCGGTCGAGCCGTCGGAAACGATGATGATCTCTTTGATGCCGGGGTAGTCGAGCCCAAGCAGATGCTCGATCTTGCGCGGGAGCAGCGCGGCGCCGTTATGCACCGCAAGCACAATACTCACACTGGGGGAGATCGGGGCGACGATCCATGGCCGTGGCCGCAGCCGGGCGAGCACCCACATCAGCACGGGATATCCCAGATAGGTGTAGAGGATGCCGATCATCGACAGCCAGAAGACAATCCTCACTGCGCGCCCCTTCGCAGAATGATGGTTTTAATTGTCTCGAACATGATCAGCAGATCGAGGCCGATCGACTGATGCTTGACGTAGTAAAGATCGTACTCAAGTTTATGCTTGGTCTCTTCCAGGCTTGCGCCGTATCGGTAGCGCACCTGCGCCCAGCCGGTAATCCCAGGGCGAATCATGTGGCGAAGGTCGTAAAAGGGAATCTCCTGGCTGAGCCATTGCACAAATTCCGGGCGTTCCGGACGGGGGCCGACAAAAGCCATATCTCCGCGAAGAACGTTCCAGAGTTGGGGAATTTCGTCGAGCCGGGTATTGCGCAAATACCTGCCGATCCGAGTGACGCGGGGGTCGTCCTTGGCCGCCCACACGGCTCCATTCGCTTCAGAGTCTTGCCGCATGGTGCGGAACTTGTACGCGGTAAACAGAAGCCCGCGTTGTCCGACACGCGTCTGGCTGAAAAAAATGGGTCCGGGCGAAGAGAGACGCACCGCAAGAATTATCAATGGCAGGAATGGGAGGCAGATGGTTAGTGCGATAAAGGAAACCGCGAAAGAGAGCAGGCGCCGGAAGAGCTGTTGCGAGGTGCTCATGCGGAAGCCTTCCGTAAAGATGAGAACGCTTGGATTGAGTCCGTCCAGCGGTAGTTTGCCCGACAGCCGCTCCATGAGCGAGCTGGAATTCTCAATGACTACGCCGCAGAGGCGAAGGTCAAGCAGTTCTCGAACGGGCATCGATTCGCGACGGTCTTCCATAGCAACAACAACGCGATCAATGCCGGGCCGCGGGCCGCGAAAGGCACGAAGTTCGGCTGAGAAGCGCTCGGCTTGTCCGGGGCCTTCGCTTTCGCCTTTCCATCCTATGACTTCCATGCCTGCGTCGCGGCTGGCCCGCAGTAGCTCGACGACGGCGCGCGCCCGCTTGCCGCAGCCCAGAACATAGACTCGCTCCTGAAACATGGGAAGGCCAATGATCCACTCATAAACCCCGCGCCAGAGAACGAGAAGAACCGCAAGAATGACGATTCCTACAGATAGAACATAAGGGCCGAAATCGAACTCAGGGAAGCAATAAACCAGCCCGGCGAGGACAAAAGACAGCACGCTGAGAACCAGCAACAAGCGAAAATATATCTCCCAATCCTCGGAGATGCGCCGTGGTTCATATAGGTCGAAGTAATAGGTGAGAAGCAGGGTGAGGACGGTAATGCCCGCGATTTTCAGCAAGCCGTTCTCATAGATCAGAACAATGTATGCATCTGGACCCACGAGTAAAGTGGTGGCCAGCAGAAATGAGCCGCTAACGAGGAGCACCTCGCAAAGAAGCAGCACCAGGGTCCGAGTCGGATAATAGACATTGAATAGTCTGATCATCCTGGCCGCCGCTTATCCTTTCCCTTCGGCGATCCGCTGCTGGCGTCCTGCTGGCCATAGTCGTAGTAGTACGAGGTGCGGCGCGGAGCGTTTCGGACCGCGTTCAACACGAAGCCGAGGATACGCGAATTCGAGAAGGCGGTCTGCGCGCGCTGCGCGACATTGAAAGGTGTGGTTGCACTGCGAGCAACAAGCAACACCGCATCCGCGGCTCGGGCCAGGTCGACCGCGTCAGAAAACGCGAGCACGGGTGGGGAGTCGATCAGTATCCAGTCAAAATGCGGCGAAAGGGCCGCTACCAACTCTTCGATGCGATGATTGGCGACGAGCTCCGAGGCATTGTCGCCGCCCGCTCCGGCGGGGATAAACGCGAGATCGGGGATGGCGTGCATGATGCCGGCTTCAACGACACGGGGATTCTCGTTGCGCTGCACGATGTCGCTCACCTCTGCGGTTCCCGCGAGATATTCCGTGAGCCCCGGCGTGCCGGGAGCGCCCAGAATTGCGTGAAGCGAGGGGCGGCGCAAATCGGCGTCAATCAGCAGGACGGTGTTGTTCCGGTTGCGCGCCAGGCTGACCGCCAGATTCGCCACCACAAAGGTCTTGCCCTCCCCGGGCATACCGCTACTGACAAGGATAGTCTTCAGCGGATTTTGATCTCGAAACTGGTAGATTTGCGAGCGCAGCCCGCGAAACTGCTCGATGCCTTCGCCTCGGTCTCCAAGCGTTGGGAGGGAAACAAGGGACGGCTTCCATGTATGCAGAACGGTGTTCTCAAGGCTGACGCCAGCCTCGATCGGCGCCAAATCCTCTGAACCGGACGCAAGATACGGCTCCGCATTTTCTGTTGCGTCCTTTCCCTGGACGGCTTGCCGCTCAAGGTCAGCCCTTTGAAGTGCATCGTATATGCGGCTCATATTTCACGTTCCTTCAGTGAATTCGTGCCGTCGGCGACGGGCGTTATGCTGTTATGCATATTGGTTTCCATAGTGCGCTTCATCAACACCTGCATGGCTGGGAACGAGATCGTGAAAGGATGCTCCGCGAGATCGAGTTCCAACCCGACCGATTCGACAATGTGCGCCGGAATCGGCTTGATTTGTTCGGCATAAGCATCTACCAAGGCGTGTTCGCAGATCAGATTAATGATGCGGGGAATTCCCTTCGAGTAGCGATAGACAAGTTCCGCGGCCTGGGGCAGAAACACCTGCTGGCTGGCACCGGCGATGCGCAGTCTTTCTTCGATGTAAGCCTGCGTCTCTTCGGCGTCCAGCGGATTGGTTCTGCACCACAGAGAGACACGCTGGCGAAGCTGGCGAAGGTTAGCATTGTAAAGTTTTTCTTCGAATTCAGGCTGCCCGGAAAGAACAATCTGCACCAGCTTCTCTGAAGCGGTCTCGAGATTAGTCAGCAAACGAATCTCCTCGAGAAGCTCCCAGGAAAGGTCTTGTGCTTCATCCACCACGATGGCGCACAACTGATGGGCGCGGAAGCGCTCGATGAGCCAGCTATTAAGCTGCAGAAGCATTGCCGACTTCGTCCGCGTCTGCGGAGGAATGCCGAAGTCGGTGAGCACCACTTCAAAAAAATCGAGTACTTCCAGACGCGGATTGGAGACAAAAGCCGTCGAGATGCGCCCTTTGGCGAATGTGTCCAGAACTGACCTGAGCAGAGTTGTCTTTCCCGTGCCAACTTCTCCCGTCATCACCACAAAGCCTTTGCGCGCCGCGATGCCGTATTGCAGGCAGGCAAGCGCCTCCCTGATCTGCGGCCTCAGGAAGAGAAACCGCGGGTCGGGACTGGCTCCGAAAGGTAGGGCGCGAAGGCCGAAAAAGGATTTATACATGGTTATCCGGGCGCGCTTTCAATGGGCTTGGAGGTTCGAGAAAAGAGCTTTCCGCGTTTGCGGCCCGCGTGAGGGCGATCCAGATCGCTGACGTATGAAACGACGGCCAGCGTGGGCAGCTTGGTGAAGGCCCAGATATCGCCTTCATTACGCACCGAAGTATCGCGGTACTCGAGCCACGCTGCGAAAAGCATGCCCAGAAACAGGCCGGATGCAAAGCCGCCTCCGGCAAAGACCAAATGGTTCGGAAACGTAGGCGCGTCTGGAAGGTTGGGTGCATCCATCACGCGGAACTGTTCGCCCTGCTGGCGGTGTTCAAGAGCTGTTGCCATGGACGATTCGTTCATCTTGGTCAGCAGCGTGTTGTAGAACTGCAGGGCCGTTTCATGGTCGCGCGTGATCTGCTTGTACTGTTCCTCGACCATCGGACTTGACTCAATCCGCGACTCGTAGGTGCGAACCTGCTGCTCGATTCGAGCTTGTTCCTGTTTGGCCGAGGCGAGCGATTGCTTCTCGGCGCGTAGCTGCGCTTTCAGCTGTTGAAGTTGCGGCGAATCGAAACGGCCCGTGGCAGGCTTGGCTTTCGCTGCCTTGGTTGTGTCTTGCGTTGCCTCCCTGGCCTCGTCCTGCGCAATCTCCGCGCGCAGATTGGCAATCCTCCTCTTCATCGCGACTACATCGGGATAATCGGGCGTGTAGAGCGCCTCCAATTCCTTCTCCTGCTTGACCGCATCCTTGAGCTGGATACTGAGCGAGTCAGGCGATGTCCCCGTGACGGGATCGGCGCCGGCCGCATCCTGCGGCTGCTGGGAAATCATGGTTTCCTGAAAAGTCACATTCTGCTGCAGGCGATTCACTGACTGCGTCGCGGCGTCAAGCTGGGTCGTGAGCGCCTGAAGAGTGTTCGAATTCGCCGACTCCTGCTGGGGAAGCTTGCCGACATACTGGCGTTCGAAGGCCGCGAGCTTTGCGTCCTGCTCGTCAAGATTCCGCTTGGAATCGGCCAGTTGCTGTCTCAGAAAATCGGTCGTCCCTTCGGCGGACTCCTCGCGCGCGCTTAGGTTCGCGCTGATAAAGAGCGACGTGATCTCGCCGCACACCTGCTGGGCCGTGCGCGCGTCCTGCGCTCTGAACGTGATATAAAAGCCAGGCATTCCATGGGACGACTGGCCGGCGGGAATTGGATCTACCTTAATTGCTTTGCGCGTCAGATCGACGCGGTCATCCATGGTGTATTTGTTGCTGGGATACAGGCCAAATCGCTCGATGATCGGCTCAATGCGCGAACGGCTTAGTATCTGTTCCTGCATCGACGCCAGCCGCGCGCCCAGATCTTCATCGACGACCGGCTTCACATACTCTTCCGGAACCTTCGGCTGCTCTATGAGCACCAGCGTCTTTGACACGTACCGCGGCGGCAGAATATAGCTGATTCCGAGACCAATCGCCAGAAGGAGGATCGCGGAAATTGAAATCAGCCAGAACCGCCGTTTCAATATCTCCTCGTAGTCCTGTACTGTCAGTTCACGATGCCCGAGCATAGTCCTCCCTGATGAGTTACCTCTTTAAGTTGATATCCCGCGGAGAGTAGGCGACGCCGAATCCAATCACCTGCGACAGGCCATTGACGACATTTGCTGAAAGCCCGTAGTTCGACGACTGCTGAATTGCCGTGTAGTTCGCGAATACGTTGAAGTATCTGCCCAAGCGCCGCGAAGCCGACACGCCACCAAACTCCGTGTTGGTCACGACGGTTTGATTCGATTGAACTCCCAGCCCCTGAGTGCGCATATACGCGCCCGTAGCGCTGACGGTCAGATTCCTTCCATACAGTTGCGTGATTCCTCCGCTGACGTCGTCGTTGTGCGTTCCGACCTCTGAAGCCTCACCGGTGCCTCCGGAGGTTCCCCTGAAATAGCTGACCACTGCTGTCGTTGATCTGACACTGTAGTTTGCACTCGCGTTCATTGCGAGATTTGTCGATGGAGGAACAAGTAAGCTGTCAGAACCACGTACCCACTGCGGCCCGACCGAGACGCTCGTCTTAAGCTGCCGGTTCCACGTGCGCTGGTAGCCGAACAGTGCGGACTGAGTATCCATGGTCAGTATTGCGTACTCTGGAAAGCTCGAATGTGCATAAACGTACTGGCCTGAGATTGAATTGCGTGCATCCAGCCGTCTGGTGATCTGCGCGTTCGCCTGCACCGAATCGGTATCCAGGCCGTTACCGTCCGGAAAGCGCATGATCGCGTAACTGGCGCCAGTCTCCAGGCTTGTTGCATGGCCGAGGGTGTGCGTGAAACTCGGACTTACTATGTTGAAGACGCTGCGTGTGTCCACGGTCAGAATCGGCTGGCTCGGCTGGGACGGCTCGCCCGGCAGGTCGCCCACGCCTGGAATTCCTGAAAAACCAGAGACCGGCGCTTGCGGCATATAGTTCACGTCATCGCTCAGCCTAAGTGACCAAGCGCGCCTGTTTAGCCCTTGTGAAACCTGCATATGTTGAAACACTCCGGTTCCCTCGGGCTGGCCGGATATGTTCCAGCTATCGCCGCCGGAATAAGTCACATCAAAGGGGAGCACAGCGCTGGAATTCGCATAGGCCAACTCTCCCGATGCGACGCCCCTCTGCGTGGTGCCTTCGGACCCCCCATAGAACTGCGCGGTTTGCGTGTAGCGCAAATCGTAGTGAAGTGTCCCGCTGATCGGCGACCCGTAAGGGCCTTCCACCGCGGGAACAACCTGCGCTCTTGCTGCAGCGCTCGCGACCAGGAAAACTGCCAGGAGTGTATTGCTTGCCTTCATTTGGCGCTCCTATGGTACGACAATCGTATCGCCCGGATTCAGATCGAGATTGCGTGAGCTGTCGCCCCTCAATGCGCGTTTGTATTGCACGGGAATCTTCTGATGCTTCTCGCCATCGTTGCGCAGGATGTAAATCTTCTTCGAGTTGGCGAACTGCGTGAGGCCGCCAGCAGTGGCGATTGCCTGAAGGAAGGTCATTCCGGGAGTCATTCCGATCGGGCCGGGCTTTGCAACTTCGCCGAGCAGATAGACTATCTTGCTGTTCACCTGGCCCAGCACGACCGTGACATTCGGATCCTGAATGTATTTCTTCAACTTGACAGTAATTTCGTCGGCCAATTGCAGCGTCGTCTTGCCGGCGGCCATGACATCGCCAAGAAGGGGCATCGAAATCATGCCGTCGGGCCGGACGAGCAAGCTGCTCGATAAGGTCGGCTCCTTGAATACGGTAATGCTGATATTGTCGGACGCCCCGATGATATAGCTGTCGGGCATGGCCGGCTTGGCCGCAGCTTGTGCTGCCGGCGTTTTGTCCTGAGCGGGGCAGAAAAGTGCCGAAGCAAGAACTGCCGCGGCGAGAAGGCTTCCAGGTTTCATTGTGCGACTCCATTCCTGCAGAACGCGGATTGGTTCTCCGCTTCGATCTGCTTAAGCTTGTAAAGCAATGCCTTGTAGCTGATTCCCAGATCGGCCGCTGCGCGCTTCCTATTGCCGCCGGTGGAAATCAGAACCTCTGAGATCAACTGGCGTTCGACCTGGATCGAGGAGGCCCGCGTGGCTTCCTTCAGCAGCATATGCCTGCGATTTCCATTCGGCCTGCCCGATTGCGCCGCTGCATTGATGGCTGCGAGGGAAATTGCCTGGTCTCCGATGGCGACCAACGTCTTGATCGCGGTCTGAAGTTCAGACAAATTGCCGGGCCATGTATGCTCCATCAGGTGACCGACAGTTTCCTTGCAGAGAACCGGCTTGGGCCGGTCAAACTGCTTGGAGTACTGCGCCAAAAGCTCATCGGCGATGGGAAGAATCTCTGACTTCCTGCAGCGCAGCGGGGGAACCTGAAGTGTCACGGCTGAGACGAAGTAGTAGAAATCCTCTCTCATGCGCCATGACTTGACTTCTCTTGGCAGGTCGCGGCTCGATCCACATAAAAGGCGGCAGCCTTGCACCTGCTCGGAGCGAAAATAGGTGTTGACGATCAGTTCCTGCATGGAAAGGCTAAGATCTGTTATCTCGGTAAGATAAACCGTACCAGGGGCGGACAGAGCAGCCTGTAGGGCCGACAGGTCGGCATCAAAGCAGCGAATCTCCTGGAATGCTCCGCGAGCCAGATGTGACTGGGCGTGAATCTGTGCGGCAACAAACCGCTTCCCAGCGCCGTGTTCGCCAAGGATCAAGACGGGGCAGTCGCTTTCGGCAATCCTGCCTATCGCTCGTTGAACGCGCGTCTCGTTGAAATCGGCGGCTTTCGCCTGCCTCTTTCCATTGTGGATCATTGCAATTGTTGCCATATGGGGACCAAACTTCACGTCATCGTTTCAATGCAGGTTCTTGACCTGGCTGTGAAATACGCGGAATATGCTTCCATTGCAAGGTATGGGGCCTGGGCGAGGGTCACGCTTCCTCGGGCAACGCCCGATGAAGGGGGGAGTCGTTCCCTCCTACAGGAAAACAGTGTACCATTAATTGTCCCGGAGAGTGGAACTCATTTTCCACCATCACCGGAACGCGGATTCCCAGCCGCAGGGGAGTTCATGGGGGACTTCCCTGAATCGAACCGTATCGCTTTCAGCTCCCTGTTGCGTAGTGTAGAGTGGTACCGACCGATAAGGCTTAAGGACGAGGAAAATGGCTCAAGGCACACAGACTTCAACGGCTCCCCCGTGGAACTGGCGCTCCAGCCACGCTCAATTTACAGTTGGCTCGGTAGTGATATGCCTGCTGATTGCGGCGGTGTATTCCCGTGTGCTGGTGAAACTGGTCACTGACTGGTGGCAGATACCGGATTTCTCTCACGGATTCCTGGTGCCCTTGTTCGCCGCATATCTTGTTTGGGAGAAGAGAGAGACCCTGCGCGGCATAAAGGCCGCCCCCTCCTGGAGCGGAATTGCCGTGATGCTTCTTGGGCTGGTCATTTTGATCCTGGGCGTCTACGGATCAAATCTCTTTCTCTCGCGGGTTTCGCTCGTCATTTTGCTCTCCGGAGTGGTTCTCTGCTTTGGCGGACCGCAGTTATTGAAGGAGCTGCGCTTCGCCTTGCTGGTCTTGTTGCTGGCCATTCCGCTTCCGTCCATTATCTTCAACCAAATCACCTTTCCGCTGCAGATATTGGCTTCAAAGCTTGCCAGCTCTCTGCTTCCTTTATTCGGGGTTCCGGTTTTGCGGGAGGGCAACGTCATCGAACTTCCCTTGATGAAGCTCGAGGTGGCGGAGGCCTGCAGCGGCATCCGCTCCCTGATGAGCCTGTTCACTATGGCGGTCTTTTATGGATACTTCATGGAGAAGTCCAACTTAAGGCGAGTGGCGCTCGCCGTAGCCAGCATTCCGATCGCGATTGCGGCCAACGCGGTGCGCATCCTCGGCACCGGATTGTGCGTCCAGTACTGGGACCCGGACAAAGCCATGGGCTTTTTTCATGAATTTTCAGGCTGGGTGATTTTTATGGTTTCCCTGGCGCTCTTGTATCTCGTCCATCGCGCAATGAGCCTCTTCCCAGGCAAAAGGCGGCAGGCATGAAAAATCTTCGTTTTTGGACTGCGGTTCTGCTGCTTGCCGCAACGGCGCTGCTGCTGCATACCCGCTCCAGCACCGATCGGAATCCTTTCAGCGAACCATTGGCGCTATTGCCGGGCAATATCGATGGATGGCAGGGCAGCAACCAGCAAATCGATCAGGAGACGCTCGACGTTCTTGGGGCCGGCGACTTTCTTTCGCGCATCTATTCCCGCGACGCGCAGACGGAGCCGATCGGCCTCTTTATCGGCTATTTTCCCACGCAGAGGACCGGCCAATCCATCCATTCCCCGAAGCATTGCCTGCCGGGCGCCGGATGGGTTTTCGAGTCGTCAGATTACGTCAATTTGGCCGATGTGAACGGCAAGCCGCATCGGGTGGGCGAATATATCATTAGCAACGGTACGGCGAGGCAGTTTGTAATCTACTGGTATCAGGCGCACGGACGCAGCATAGCAAGTGAATACACGGCGATGGTTTACATGATCGCCGATGCAATGCGGCTGAATCGCACGGATGGAGCACTGGTCCGTGTCATCACGCCGATTGCTTCCAATGAAGAGGTGTCGGCGGCAAGAGAACGCGCCGAGAAGTTCTCCATGCGGCTAGCTCCCCTGCTGCCGCGATTTATCCCCAACTAAGCGTATTCGCAAGCCAACGTCGCGCATCTGGCGGCTTCAAGTATCAGGGCTTGAAAGACAGCCTGAAAGGATGAAGAAAATGGAAAGCGGATTCAAGACATTTTTGTCCGGTTTCGATGGCGCGTGGAGGCCCATGAAGCGCCACGCAGCTTTGGGGGTTGTTGCATTCTTTCTGTCGCTCACTCTGTTGTCCGGGTGCTTCCGCGATCCCAATGTGCGGAAACATAAATATCTCGAAAGCGGCCAGCGGTATAGCGCCCAGGGCAAGGATAGGGAAGCTGTCATTCAGTTTTCCAATGCTCTGAAAATTGACAAGAACTTTGCCGATGCGCATTATGCCCTGGCGCAAACGTACCTCCATATGGGCGCATTGAGCGCCGCTTACGGCGAGCTTCAGCGGACCGTCAACCTACAGCCAACAAACTACAAGGCACGGATTGATCTCGGCGACTTGCTGCTTGCCGGTGGCAGGACTGACGACGCACAGGCGCAGGTTAACGCAGTGATGGCGGTACAGCCGAATAATGCCGATGTTCACTCCTTGCTTTCCCGCATAGCGGCCAGGCGCGGACAGAAGGATTTGGCGCTGGCTGAAATCCACCGCGCGCTGGAACTCGCACCGAACGAGGCCGTGCTGCACGAAACCCTTGCGTTGCTTGTGGCGAGTGACTCCACTCAGACGTCTTCCGTTGAAGCCGAATTGAAGAACGCGGTCACGCTCGATCCTAAGTCTGTAAGCGCCAAACTGCTGCTCGCCTCTTTCTACGCCAGGAGCAACCGTTTGCAGGATGCCGAGCAGGTATGCTGGAAAGCCGTCGCTGCCGATCCAAAAAATCTGAGTGCCCGTGAATCTCTGGTTCAGATGATCCTGAGGCAGGGCGATCAGGCGCGGGCCGAGCAAGTGCTCCGTCAAACTTCCAATGACCTTGCGGACAGTCCGCAAGGAGTGCGCATGCTGGCTGATTATTATGCGGGCTCTGGACAGATTGACAAAGCCAGGGCCGAGTTTAGCAGCCTTGCTCATAAATATCCCAAGAATGTTTCTGTGCAGGAAGGGTACGTAAGGATTCTTCTTCAGGTCAAGGACTTTACCACCGCGCAATCGGTGGTGACCGAACTGATGAAGAAGAACGCCAAGGATCCGCAGGTAGCTGTGCTGAACGGAATTGTATTGCTCAACAGCGGAAAGCTGAATGACGCGGTCAACGCCCTTCAAAGTGCCGCCAATAATGCCCCGAAAGACGACTTCATCCAGTATTGGCTGGGCAAGGCCGCGTTGGCCAAAGGCGACAGCAGCCTTGCAGAGCGGAGTTTTCGCCAGGCAGCGCAACTGAATCCGCGTCACATCGAAGCGCAGGAGGAACTAGCGCGAATTGCAGGTCAGCGCGGCGACATGAACACGCTGTCCGATGTGGCGAACAGCACGATCACCGCTGCTCCTCGTTTTCCGGGCGGCTATCTATGGCGGGCAGCGGTGGAGTTGAGCCATAACTCGCCGGACAAGGCGGAGGCTGACATGAAGACTGCCATGACCATTGCCCCGCAGAGTCCGCAGGCTTACCTTATGCTCGGCCAGCTTCGCTTCAGCCAAAAGCGGTACCCGGAGGGAGCGACGCTGCTGGAGCAGGCCTTACAGTACGATCCAAATTCGATTGCCGCCTTGCGCGGCTTGGTAAGTTACGACCTCTTCAGGAAGCAGCCGGCCCAGGCGTTGGCTCGCATCAACGCGCAAATCGCCAAGAATCCGAAGAATAGCGGCTTCTATGACATGCTGGCCGGATTCCAGATACAGAACAAGAATTTCGATCAGGCGGCCGTCACCGCTCAGAAAGCCATGGAAGTGAATCCAGACGACGGCGAGGCGGTTGCAATTTACGCGCAGCTTCAGGGTCAGCGCGGTCAGGCAGCAAACGCAATCGGGGCCTGGGAGCAATGGTTGAAAGCTCATCCCAGCAGCGCAGGCGCCATGGCCATTCTCGGATCCCTTGAGGAGTCGCGCGGGGACGTGCGCAAGGCGGAGGACTACTACAAAAAGGCTCTTGCGATCCAGCCCGCGCAGCCTGTAGCCGCTAACAATCTTGCTTATCTGATGCTTGCGAATGGCGAAAACGCCGACGTGGCCTTGACGCTGGCGGAAACAGCGCGCCGTGCCATGCCGAATTCACCCAACAGTGCGGATACGCTGGCGTGGGCTTATTACCACAAGGGAACCTACGGGTTCGCCCGCGATCTTCTGGAAGACGCAATCAAGATCGATCCAAACAACGCAACCATGCAGTATCACCTCGGAATGGTATACAGCAAGCTTGGAGATCGAACCACCGCCGCGCTTCACCTGAAGAAAGCTATTACCCTGGCCCCGGGTTCGCCTGCGGCCAAGGATAGCCAGACTGCATTGCAAGGTCTGGGTTAGCTCGCGATCATGTTTTGATAACAGCCGGCAGCGCGCGATGGGCTGCCGGCTGAAAATTAACATGGATCGACTGTCGCGGATGAATGGCATACTGATACTTTATGGATAAGAGTTGACTCCCCCAATGACAAACACCAAGACCATCGCCCGCAACACCGGCTGGTTCAGCATCGAGAACATAATTAACGCCGTTGTTCTGTTTACTACTTCCATCGCGATTAACCGCTATCTGGGACCTGAAAAGAACGCCTATCTCGTTTATGTCTCCTATATCGCCAGCCTGGTCAGCAGCCTGGGCAGTATGGGCATTCCCGCAACCACGCGGAAATACATGGCTGAGTTTATCGGCATGGGCGACCGAGGGACCGCGCGGTACATTTATCTGCGGACTCTTCTGTTGCAGCTTGGCCTTGCAACGCTTGCCACCGGCGGCTTTCTTTTCTGGGTGGTCCGGTCTGCCGCCGGAGAGTACAAGCTGGCATCGGTTCTTATAGTTCTCAGCATTTGGCCGGCAATGATCAACTTCATCTCAGCCCAGGCCAACGCCGCCGCGGAAGATTTGGCGAAGAATCTTCCAGGCTCCATCGCTTCAGCCTTGATCTACTTCATGGCCATTGCGGCAACGGTGGTGTTTCATTGGGGAGTTGTCGGCATCGGCGCATCGCTGCTCTTAATGCGCTCTGTCGATTTTTTGGTGCGCTTCTTTCCCACCATGAAGCGCGTGCTCGCCTGGGAGGCAACCCATTCTCATCCCCAGGGACTGCGTCAGCGCATGATGCCGTTCGCGTTGCAGGCGGTTGGCAGCATGTTAGTGGCCCAGATCGTCTGGGGCCGCTCAGAGATCATCCTGTTGAAGATCCTATGCGCGGATGTCAAACAGGTGTCCTTCTATTCCGTGGCGTTCACCATGGCTGAACAGTTGTTGCTGGTGGCAACCGTCTTTGGAACGGCCGCCGGCGCCACCATCTTCGCGCAGTACGGGCGGGACAAATCCAAGCTGCCTGAGCTTGCCGCCTCCACGTTCCGTTACATCGCCTTGATGTCGATACCGCTCCACTTCATTGCAGCGTCGCTGGCGTACCCCGCGCTGCTGCTCTTCTACGGTCACAAGTTTGAAGGTGCAATGATGGTGGTAACACTGGCCCCTCTGCTGTGCATGTTCAAAGCCTTTTTCGCGCCAGCGCAGAACCTGCTGGAGAGTTTCGAACGGCAGCGTTATGTAATCGCCGCCACCGTGATGGCGGGAGTGATCGATATTAGCGTGGCTTGGTATTTGATTCCCGCACACGGCGCGGTGGGCGCCTGTATTGGCAACGGCGCGGCTCAGTTGGCGGCCGTCGGCTTGATGTGGATGGTGGCAATCCATTTGTACAAGGTAAAACTTCCCTGGATGCATGTTGCAAAAATCGTTTTCTGCAGCGCGCTGGCATCCTTGACTGCGCATTATGTTGCCGTGCGGTTTGTTATGCCATTGTGGGGAATTCTCTGCGGCGGAGGCGCCTCTCTGTTCGTGCTTTTCGGACTGTTCTACCTTTTGCGCGTCCTGGAGCCGGAAGACCACGGCCGCTTCAAGCTGCTCGCCGAAATGTTGCCGAGACCCATCGCCGGGCCCGTGAGTACAATTTTTTCGCTGCTGACCCGTCCGAAATTTGAGAGCGTAGCTCCAACCAACTTATAATTGGCCACGATGATGCGAATGAAGGTATTGGTCCTGGATGCCGAAAGCGCAGCAGGTTTGGAGACGGTCCAAAGCCTTGGCAGATACGGCTGTACTGTGCACACTGCCAGTTTTCAATCTGAGCAGACTCTCCGTCGATCCCGCTTTATTTGCAGACATTTCAGGCTGGACAGCCCGCCGGACGGAGCAACGGGTGAGCTTGTCTCTCTCTTCCAGACCGAGAAGTACGACCTCATCGTTCCGGCGACCGAGGTGTCTCTGCTTGCAATGCTCTCGCCGGAAATCCCCGATGATATGTACCAACGCGCCGCTCTGGCCCCGCGGCCAAGTGTGCGGACAGCCTTGGACAAGCAGGCTGTCTGGGAGCTTGCTCGGCGCCTGGGCATCCGAGTTCCTTCATCAGAATTAGTTTGCTCTACAAGCTTGCCGCCGAAGACCTTTCCTGTCGTGCTCAAGCCTGTATTCAGCAAAAAGAACACCCGCGGCGCTGTGGAGGATTTCCGTGTAACCATCGCCCGCGACTTGATGCAGTGGAGGTCGGCTCTCACAACAACATATCAGGACGTCCCCGTTCAGCAGCAGCAATACATCTCAGGAAAGGGCTTGGGCGTCGAGATGCTGTTCGAGCACGGAACGCTCCGATTGGCCTTTCTTCACGAACGAGTACATGAGCTTCCGCTCACCGGGGGCGGTAGCAGTTATCGCGTATCACTCGGCTTGAAAGATGACTTGGTTAAGATCTCGACCTCGCTATTATCCGCGCTTGAGTGGCACGGGGTCGCGATGGTCGAATTCAAAGTTACGGCTGAAGGCGAAGCCTATCTTATCGAGATTAATCCTCGGTTGTGGGGATCCCTGGCTCTCGCCATTGATTGCGGAGTTGACTTTCCCGTTGGTTTGCTCTGCCTTGCCACTGAGCGGCCTCTCCCTCCTCAGCCGAAGTACCGCGCCGGTTATTACACCCGTAACATATATCGTGATATTGAATGGTTCAAGACGAACTGGAAGGCTGACCACTCGGACCCTTTGCTCCTGACGAAGCCCATAATTCCAGCGATTCTTGGTTGGTTGCGGCCACTGATCGGAAAAGAGAGCTGGGACTTCTTTTGCTGGTCCGACCTGAGGGTAGTGCTTGGTGAGGTTAATACGATTGTCCGGGAGCATTGGGCCAAGTGCGTAAATCTTGTGAGGCGGCGCAGCCGCCGGTTGTACCTTAGGCATATTCAGCAGCCGTTAATGATCCGGAAGCTGAGCGGCCGGCAAATCGACAACGTACTTATTCTCTGCTACGGCAATATTTGCCGAAGCCCGCTTGCCGCTGCTTTGGCGGCAAGGCAGTTCCCGAATGTCTCTATCTCATCCGCTGGATTCCACACAAAGACAGGCAGGCCCAGCCCGGGTTTTGTGCTCGCCGCCGCGAAGATGTTAGGCGTGGATTTAGCCTATCATCAATCAAAATGCGTCGACGCGAAGATGATTGACGAAGCTCAACTTATCGTGATTATGGATATCAACAATTACGAGCTTCTCAAGAGATTGTTTCCCGGAGCCCTTGAGAAGACGCTGTTCCTCGGAATGTTGTTGCCCGGTCCGCAGCTTGAAATCAGAGACCCTTATGATAATCCTGACTCAATGCAAGAAGTCGCTTTCAAGATGAATCGCGCGGTCGAGCAGATGAGCAGATTGTTCAGATAGATCCACCCAGGAGCCTGTGCTTTGATTAATGTCGATCTGGCATCGTAGGTAAGCAGCGTCATGCACCTGCGCCATCCAGTGAGCCCGAGTTGAAGGATGGCTTACACAGATGCAATATCAGCGGCGATTCGCAGCCAGGTTGGCGGGAGAATATCTGGGAGCTTTTCCTCCGGATTCGCTAGTCCCCAACCTGCGGGAGCGCAGACCAGCTTCGAAACATTGGTGTTGAGCCACGCGCCCCACCACGAGAGTGTGCTGTTTGCGATGATGTTGTGGCAGCAGGCTGACATCAAGCGAAGATCTTCATGAGCATTCTCTTCGCCGTTGTGATCAACGAATACCATGCGTTCGCCCTTTATCAGCTTGGGCAGCGCCTCCCGCGCGAAGGGAATATCGTCTGAGAAAACAAAGAATGTCGGCTTATGGGTTTTCTCAATAATGGTGCGCATGGCTTGTGAGTAATAGTCGAGCGAGAGGACCCTCGGGCCGCCGCCCCAGACGGCATAGTCGCCTCGGCGAATGTGAATGGAGACTGCCGTTTCGGCCGCGCGGATTTGCTCCAGGCTGTCGAGGTTCTTGCCGGAAGGAGGTTCGCAAAGCTGGAACTCCGCGCGCACGGTTTGTTCTACAGTTTGCGCGTACTGATGCGCTTGGAAATTGCCTTCAAGGTAAACGGTCTTCGTCGATTGTGGAATCGGGAGCTCGGCGAGGAAGGTTCTGTCTTCTAAAATTGGATGTCCATAGACTGCGGTGCGAGACGCGAGGCGAGCAAGTGCCGCTATGGGCCTTTTAATTGGGGCAATCGAACACATCAGACGATCCCAAAGCGTAAACTCCCGGACCGGTGCAGAGATGCAAAAATTCGAAAGTAGAAAAGGACGTGGGTGGCCGAAGGCTACGGCCTCTTTGTCAGGCTCTCGGATAATCTCCAATGAAGCCCCATATTTCCTGGCAAAGAAGAGCCCCGCCGCATATTGAAATAATTGGTTGCCCAGGCCCCTCTTCTGAAGTAGAAGAATTTTCATCTCGCAACCGTTCCTGAAAGTAAGTGTGTTGCAATGTTGATGATAACTCTGGAGGTTGGTGCTTGGTGGTTCATGTTGATGGAGCATTTCACATTCACCGGTAATGAAACCCGCGTCGAAGAATGGACTCCTGGCTATCCCCTCCAGACCTTCATCTTCTGGAGCAGCATCTTCAGAAAAATCTTGTAGCGAGCTGGCCAGAAGTCCGGGAATGGCCACGAGATCAACGACTTCACGATATAGTGGAGGAACTCCGGCGAGCCCTGCTCGCGCTGTGAAAGGGACGCGCTCGCAAAGAGTCTGGAATCAGTCTTGCGGTGAAGCAGAAATTTACGGAATCCGGTGAAGTCATTCTGAATTCTCCCGGCGACAATATTTGCGTAGTCGAGAACTGCTTTCCAATTTCTATTGCTGAGACTCTCCGGGTATACTCGATAAACTGCTGTGGGTTCGGCTATCGCTGCGAATTTGGTAATGCGCGACAGACTGTAAAAGAGCCACCATTCCTCGGAGGATTTCAAGGACGCATCAAAAGGATGCTCCAGCAAGAGCGACCGTTTTGCCAAAACTGTGGTGGGGAATATGTAGTTCTGGACTGGAAGTATATTCGTGACCCATTGAGGCGGCCGAGCTGCCACGTCGCGAGTGGTTCCGTCGAGTGAGAGATCAGTTTTTCCGGTGTAGATCAGCCCGATAGTCGGGTCGGCCTGAATCATCGCACCCTGCCTAGCAAGCTTATCGGGCAGCCAGTAATCGTCGGCATCGAGAAAGGCGATCCAATCTCCCGTGCTGCGCGCAATGGCAAGGTTTCGTGTGGCGCTAAGACCATGATTCTGCTGAGAAAGGTAAATAACGGCGGAGCCAAAGCTGGAGGCGATCATCGGGCTGGAATCCGTTGAGCCGTCGTTAACGACGATGATTTCGTGGGGCGGCAAGGTCTGCTCCAGAGCGCTACAGATGGCCTGCCGAAGATACTTTTCGGCATTGAAGACGGGTATCACCACACTTATCAGCAATCGATCCATGCCATTTTCCCATAGACAAACAACTTTGTTTTTACTATAGTTGACGGTTATTGGGTACAAAAAACTTCTCGGTGCACGTGTGAGGCTTGACTCACCGCCTATGGCCGGGGCTTTCGTACTTTCTGCATCCCCCCCCGCGCTCGACGATTGCATTCAGGCTCACCCATGGATAGTTCCAGCAATGGAGTGCGCATGAACTTCCCTATCAGCGTTGTCATTCCGACTTACCAGTGCGCGAATCTTATCGGCGAGACCATAGAATCAGTTCTTGCCCAGACACTTCCCGCAAGTGAAGTGATCGTAGTAGACGATGGTTCGACGGACGATACCGAGCGGGTCTGCAGCCAGTTTAGCGGCAAAATCAAGTACAAGAAGATAGAGAATGGTGGAGTTCAGCTTGCCAGAAACACCGGCGCAAGTCTGTCCTCTTCCCCATGGTTGGTATTCTGCGATAGCGATGACTTGATGCAGCCGGATCACTTGGAAAGAATAGCCAGGCTCGTCGTGTCGTGCCCTCAAGTCAGCCTCGTATTCTGCAATATGGTGTTCTTTGGGGAAAATGTCGATGGCCTTTGGAGAACAACATCCATGTTCGATATGGCCCCGAACGGATTTTGGGATATAGCCAAACGGCGGGTTGGGGATGAAGCATGGCTGATTGAGGAATCTTTGGCATCCAGCATATTGGAAGCCCGGGACTATGATCCTTTTTGGATGGCTTATGGCATATCAAGGGAGTATTTCGACAGTGTCGGTGGATTCGATCCCGGAATGTGTGGCATCCCAGCCGAGGATTTTGAGTTTATGTTTCGCTGCCTGATGGGGGGAGGAAAAATGGGCTTGATTACCCGCCCTACAGTCAGGATCAGGAAACACAGCGGGAATCATAGAGGGCATGGGCTTCGGCAGGTTTTTGGTGAGATTGTTATATATGGTCATGCCATCAGACGCAACAACCTGCAATCAGCCCTGCTTAATAAGGCGCTGGATAAGGCTTGCTCCCGTTGCACGGATGCAGTGAATTGCGCATTTGCGTCTGGGCAGCTTGAGTATGTGAGAGCTTTGTCGCGTGTTGTACGAAAAGACAAGAGATACATGTCTGGAAAGTTAAGGACAAAAGTCGCTGTAGCATCCATGCCTGAGAGTCTGGGTAGAATTCTTAATTCCATTCTCGTTCGGAGAAGGATCACAGATCCAAGCCCAATAGGCCCGCATCTGGAATCGAATCTCTACGAGACCATAGATTTCTTGTCCGAGACCGCTCATTTGAGCGAATAGGTCAAGGCCAATACCTGCCCGAGACCCGGCATACAGCCGTTTGAACGCGGAAGCGGCTCCAGCTTTGGCCGTCAATGCCGGTTCGAGTTACATCGTAAGGCGATATCTTGCCTGGAAAATTTGTGCCGCCATAGAACGAAAAGGCCGCGCGATAACCCGCTTGCTGAGCTAACCTCTTGGTCTCACCAGTGAAGCTCGTCCTGGCGCCGACCGGATAGGCAAGCACATCGGCTACGGCGCCAAGTTGCTCCTTCAGGATTTCCCTGGACTTGAATAGCTCTTCGTATTGCCGGTCCGGCTCCAGTTGGCTGAGCACATGGTGCGAATGCGTGTGCGACCCGATCGCCATGCCGCCTTTTTTCATCTCCCGGGCCTCGTCCCAATTCAAAAATCGCCGCAGGGCTGCGGGGGGCTCTTGGCCTTCTGATTTTTCCGCCAACTCCTTGATGAAACGCGCAGGGTCGGAATTCTCGGGCCTCTTATATAACTTCAGTACGGTCTGCAAGCTCTCCGTCAAGCCGTTCCCATCGATATCGACATTCAGATCAACCGGGTAGTGGAGTGAGAATCGGCGCGTTCGCGCGGTCTTCACCAGGTAAGCAATATGATCCCACCACGGAATCTGACAAGACCCAACGATGCTCGTAGCAAGAAAGAACACTCCTTGCGCCCCATGCGATCGCAGAATCGGAAATGCAATCTCGTAGTTATCCAGATATCCGTCGTCGAAGGTGATCAACACGCGGCAGCGGCGGCTTTTCTCCTTGATGGTGCCGTCGACAAAACCCAATGCCTCTTCCAGAGTTACCAGCGAACCGCTGCGCTTCAGATAGGAAATTTGATCGTCGAGCTGTTCGGCGGTCGCCGAGAAGACGCCGGGGTCAAAGAGATCATCCTCGGAGTTTCCTATACGGTGATAGTTCAATACCAGGAGGGAATCCCGCGCTGGAAGTTGCGATAGCAGGAAGGAGGCGCCACTCCAGTACAAGCCGCGCGCCAGCAATTCTCGTTTCCCGCCGAAACTCAGGCCGCCTGTCATAACCCTCCAATCACAGATGTTTGAGGTCTGCCGAACTGATAGAAGCCAATAGGTTCACTATATTGCCTTTCCAGTCCTCGCGCGGGTCACAAACTCCCGCACCTTTGCCTTGTCTTTGCGGCCCGGCGCAGCTTCGACGCCGGAGACTACATCCACGCCCCAGGGATGCAGCGTGGCAATGGCTTCGGCCACGTTGGCCGGGTTCAGGCCGCCGGCGGCGACAAGCCTGCACGCGTTTCCGTCTCGGAAAATTGTTTTGCGTGCGCCAGTCCAGTCAAAGGTCACGCCCGTGCCACCTACGGCTGTTTCCGTCCGCGAGTCCACCAGCACCGCATCCACGTGTGGGTCCCGAATATGTTCGGCCATTCTAGCCGCTTGCTGGTCGTCAGTGCCAGCACCGAAGTGCACCACTCCTAGAATGCGCAGTTCCGGCCCAAGGCGCTCGTGAAGCTGAGCCCGCAACTCGGAGGCTGCGTCAAAGTGCAGTTGTACGCCGGTCAGGCCGCAGGCTTCAACCGTGGACGCGATCTCTTCAAGCGTGGCATCAACAAAGACGCCAATCTTCTCGACGGTTGCAGGCAAATGCGGAACAATGGCTGCTACTTGTGCCGCCGTCACACGGCGTGGGCTGGGCGCAAAGACGAACCCCACCGCGTCGGCTCCCGCATCAGCAGCCAGCAACGCATCTTCCAGCGAAGTGTTGGCGCAGATTTTTATCCAAATAGGCGTTAGGCTCATCGCGCGGCAACTCCAGCGAGCAGCGCGGCCAGCGCAGCGCCAGGGTCAGGCTGGCGCATCAGGCTCTCGCCGATCAGGAAGGCATCGAAGCCCGCTGCGCGCAGACGAGCAATATCTTCGGTCGCCGCAATGCCGCTCTCGGCCACGCGCACTACGCCGCTTGGAATCCGCCCTGCGAGTTCGAGCGAAGTTTCAAGGCGCACATCGAAGGTTCCAAGGTCGCGGTTGTTCACGCCAATGGCGTCCGCGCCGGCTTCGCCCAGAGTAGCGAGCACTCGGTCAAGCTCGGCAGCCGTATGCACCTCGACCAGCACATCGAGTGAAAGGCCATGCGCCGCGCGGGCAAAGCGCTTTAGCTCATCGTCGGCGAGTGCCGCGGCGATCAGCAGAATTGCATCTCCGCAATGCGCGCGAGCTTCCACGATCTGGTACTCGTCCACCGTGAAGTCCTTGCGCAGGCATGGCAACGGGACCGCAGCTGATGCCAGCTCCAGGTTGCGCAGGCTGCCCTGAAAAAACGGCTCGTCGGTCAACACGGAAAGCGCCGCCGCGCCACCCGCAAGGTAGCTCCGGGCGAGTTCTGCCGCGTTGAACTCCGCGCGAATCAGGCCCTTCGAGGGCGAGGCCTTCTTGATCTCGGCGATGACGGCAATGCCCGTCGCAGCCCGTTGGCGCAGTGCCGCAGCCCAGCCGCGCGGCTGGTGAGCAGCAGCCAGCCGCTCCAGTTCCGCCACAGGCACACGCGCCTTGGCCGCGGCCACAGTGGTCCGCGTCGTCGCTAGAATTCTGTCGAGATGAGTAGACATAACCTGCGTTGAGTATACGGAAACGGCCGCAGCGCCTGGCCGCCGGCAAGTTTGCGGAAGGGCCATGGAGCTTTGCTTTTGAGCCTTTCTGGGGGCGAAAAACGGATTTTTTGGTGATTTTCAGAGGCTAAATCTCACGATATGGGAGGATTTGGCGGCGAAAAGTTTTCAACAGCCATTGATTCCAAACGAGTTACAAATAATCGGCAAGGTTTTGAAGGGAATTTACACTCCTTGCTCGAGGGGGGGTGGGGGGTAAAAACGGGGTACGGACCGGTCAGATGTTCGACATATTGAACCGGGGGCATCTCCGACACTGCGACGAGGCGGGATGGCGATAAAACGTCATTATGGCCTGGAAAACGAGCAGTGTGATGGAAGAGAGGCTGCGCTTTGTCTTTGAGTAAGAGCGCGATGGGATAAACCGGGAGGATAGTTGACAGAACAGACCGGGCACATGCCTGACGAATTGGACTGGCCGGGGTGGGATACCATTCTTCATGCTTTCATTGTGCGCCGGGGAGCGGTAATTATCCGCATGGGTTTTGGCAGGTCGTGTACCGTCAGCCCTCAACCATCATCCTCGCCGCGTCTCCCCCATTCGCAGCGTCGAGCACCAGTTCCCGGTATTGCGCTCATATCGCGATATCCCTCTGCGTTTGTTGGCCAAGTTTCTTACCATGGCCGGTCGCAAATTATAAGTAATCGTCTCCAGAGCATACTTCAGCGGCCGGTAGCAGTTAATGATTCTTGTTTTGAGATAAATGGTCAACATGTTGCCCATTTAGTTGTATAATAGTCTTTAAGAGGTAATATATTGTCTTTTTATCTCAGGACCGCGAAAGAGGTGCAGACAGGAATTGCAGGGCGGTTCAAGGCCCGGCGTCTTGCCATGAACCTGACTCAGAGAGAGCTGGCGGCGCGCTCAGGCGTGACCTGGAGTTCACTGAAGCGATTCGAGCGCGAAGGATTGATCGCGCTGGATTCGCTTCTGAATCTAGCCCTGGTGCTGGATTGCCTTGACGATTTCGACAAGCTGACCGTGGAAAGCCAGCCAATCCCAACCGCCCAATCGCTCGACGCCCTGCTGGCCACGCCAGCGTTGCGGCGCAGAGCAACGGGCAGTAAGGGGCGCAGCGATGGCGTATAGACCGACAGATTTGCTGACCGTCTATCTGGACGCGCGAAACCAACGCCGCAAGGTTGGGCGCCTCGCGTTCAAGGATAGGAGGATCCTCTTCGAATATGACGCCTCATTCATCGCTTCGGACATCGAGATTTCGCCGATCAAACTTCCCCTCAGGCCTGGCGTATCCAATGCCGACACCGCAATCTTCGAGGGCCTGTTCGGCGTGTTCAACGATAGCCTGCCAGACGGATGGGGCCGCCTGCTAATCGACCGCGCCGTGGAAAAGCACGGCATCCATTGCGGCCAACTGAATCCGCTCGACCGGCTGGCCTATGTGGGACGGCACGGCATGGGCGCTCTCAGTTATGAGCCGGAACTCGGCCAGCAAAACGCCGATAGCGCTCGGCTGGCGCTTGACAAACTGGCGGAGGAATCAGCCGCAGTGCTGGCCGGAGAGAACGAAGAAGTTATCGAGGAGTTGCTGCGGCTCAATGGCTCTTCCTCGGGCGCCCGGCCCAAAATCGTGGCGCAAGTGAGCACCGGCAAGAAAAGGATCATTCACGGCCGACAGGAGTTGCAACCCGGCTTTGCGCATTGGATGATCAAGTTTCCGTCTTCCCAGGACGTGCGAGACGTGGGAGCTATCGAATACGCCTACAGCCTGATGGCAAAGGATGCAGGCTTGGAAGTGCCTGAAACCCACCTTTTCCGCACGAAAACAAACAGATATTTCGGCACGAAGCGATTCGACCGTGACTTGGACGCCCGCATTCACATGCATAGCCTCGGCGGCTTGATTCATGCCGATCACCGCAGCCCGAGCCTCGATTACGATATGGTCCTGCGCGTGACTCTGGCGTTGACCAGGAATCTCCAGGATGCCGAAAGGGCCTATGCTCTGGCCTGTTTCAACGTGCTCGCTCATAACCGCGACGATCACGTGAAGAATTTTTCGTTCCTGCTCAACGCGAGGAATGAGTGGATTTTCGCGCCCGCCTACGATCTGGTATTTTCCTATGGTCCGGGCGGCGAGCAAAGCATGCTCGTCATGGGCGAGGGGAAAAATCCCGGCACAGCCCAACTTCAGGCATTGGGCAGGCAGCACGGGATAAAGAACGCGCCGGAGATTCTAGCGAAGGTGCAAAGGGCCGTGGCCAATTGGCCCCGTTATGCCGAACTTGCAGACGTATCGCGAAAATCCACCCGAGAGATCGCAAGCAAGATCAAGTTGCAGTGATCGTCAACATTCTTTGGGTCCAGGCATCCCGGCGCATTTGCTGATCTTGTCTCGTGCTTCTCTACTCGGTTGAGTACCGGATCTCCAGCGTGCGAATCCGATAGCACGAGTAAGTCAGAACAATCGCGATCAGCGCCAGCAAACCCGCGATGGCTGCCCAGCCGGATACCGGTTCGGTTTCAACCGTCAGCAGCGCAAAGATGCCGTCGGCACTTACGGATACCGGCATCAGGTGCCGCAGATACGAAGCCACGCTGATCTTCTGCAACAACGACGGGAGCACCGGGTTGATTGTCTCCCAGCCCAGCACCAGCATCGCGGCCGGCGCAGGGTTCCTGAACATCATGCTCAGCAGGAGAAACACGGCGCCATAGCCAAGGCAGGCAAGCACGACAATAAGCAGATACGCCTCCAACTGTCCCATGCCGGGCCCGTTGAAGATGTAATCGCGGCCAGCCGCACCGAAGCCGGCGTACATCAGCGCGAAATCGGCTGCGATCGCGCTACCGAACAGGAACACGGCGCTGATGGATCCAGCCGCGAACTTTGCCAGCAGCAGGACCTCGCGCCGCACCGGCGAAAGCAGGTAGAAGTGCAGGCTGCGCTCAATCATCTCTCCACGAATGAGCCGCGAAAAGATGCCCAGGCACCCGAAGAAAACTCCCAGCCGGATGTAATAGAGCTGGACGATGCCCGCCAGCACATTGGTGTCCTCACTCATCGCGAAAGACGGATGCCGATCGAACAGCATGTGAATCAGGATGATGAGGGTCGGAATGAAAGCAAGGCAGTAAATCCAGGTCGCCTTCCACGAGAAGAGATTTCGCCTCAATTCAATGCGTGTCAGGCGCTGCGCCTGCATCCACCACAGGCCCCACGGCTGTTGGGCTAGACTTCTCGCACGATCGGCAAGTTGCGTTTTCGTCATGATGGGCTCCCATCCGTGCCGATCAGATACTGGTAAATTGCGTTGGCATCGTCGTCCGCCGGGGCCACTGCATCAATCTTCACCAGCCCCTCCGCCGCGATTCCGTTGAGCATGGAATAGAACTGGTCGATATCCGCGGTACGCAGGAAAACGCCTTTGCCATCCGCATGAAGCCTGGCTTCAACGCAGTGATTGATGGTGAACATTTTTGCCGCCAGCACCTCGGGGTGGTCGCAGCGAATGAGCACCTGCATGGGCTTTTCGCGCACTTCCTTCCTGACCTGGTGGATATTTCCCTCCGCGATCAGGTAGCCGCCGGTTATCAGGATCACTCGGTCGGAGATCCGGTCGACCTCGTCAAGAATATGGCTGGAGATGAGTACGTGCATTCCCTGGCGGCCCAGTTCCTGGAAGAGTGCTATTGATTCAGCGCGCGCCATGGGATCCAGTCCATTGAGCGGCTCATCGAGCACCAGCACTCGCGGATGATGAGCAATTGCCTGAGCCAGCCGAATCTTCTGCCGCATGCCCTTGCTGTAGCCGGCGATCTTTCGTCCTGCCGCATCGCCAAGCTGCACGCGCTCAATCGCCTGCGCGGCAAGATCAGCGGCCAGGTCCTCTTCCATCCCATGGAGCAACAGGCTGTCCAATACAAACTGCCATCCGGTGAGCCCGCGCGGAAAGTAATCGAACTGCGTGCAATACCCGAGGATGCTGAACAGCTCGGTTTGATCGGCCGGCGAGAGCCCCAGAATGGAGATGTGTCCGTTGGAAGGTTGAACCAATCCGGTCATGAGATTCATGATGGTGGTTTTTCCCGAACCGTTGGGCCCGACCAGCGTGGTAATCCCGGGCGGAATCGAAAGCGAGATCCGGTTCACGCCGAGCACCTCGCCGTAGAACTTCGATACGTCTTCGAAGATGATTCTGTCGTTCATCCGCGGACCACCTCGCGCGCCCTGATCCGTTTGTTCAGCATGGCCACACAGACCAGGCAGGTCAGCGACAGCATGACCGCAATGGCCAGCGTTGGGACTGAAAGCCTATCGTTCATTGGCGCTGGCGCACCGAGCAGCCTCTGCCACAGGTTCGACATCATGACAGGAAGGTTCAGGAGCAGTCCCCACCTGGTGCGCAGCACCGCGCTTACAATGGCTCCCACGCCGGCCGGCACAAAGACCGCCGCAAAGATGACGCCCGTGGCCACTACCCGCCATTTAACCCACGAAGACAGCGCGAGTCCTAGCAGCGAGAGAAAGGCGATCCAGATTACCGACCCCGCCAGAAGGCCCATGGCAATTTGCAGATTGCTGATTGCCCAGGGTTGCGGAGAAGAGTAGCCCTGGTAGACAAAGAGCAGCAGACAGGGGAGCCAGGTAATCAGCGAGAGCGATGTGAACAGCGCGATGAATTTGCCGAAGACGTAACCGAAGCGCGAAATGGGATGGCTGAGCAGGATGGGCAAAGCATTGTCTGCAAGATCGAAGGTAATCAGCCGGGGAGCGATCCACGAAGCCATGACCAGCGCGAGCCACGCTTGAGTCTGAAGAACTTTCAGGAAGAATTTTGCGTCGATGGCAAGCATCTGCTGGCCCTGACCTCCGACAAGAGCCCGTGCGATCGGATTATCGCCAAGGTAAATCACCACCAGCGACACAATGCAGGGAAGCAGGCAGAAAATGAAAAGCCCAACCGTGATCTTCGACGACCAGGCTTCTTCAAAGGCATAGCGGGCCAGTACCAGGACGCGCGTCCACACCGGCGTCACCGTGCCGGTATAGGCCGAGTAGTTGCGCTTATAGACTGCCATTTGCGGTCCTTTCCTGGTCGTTGTCCATGGCGCGCAGGAAGATGTCTTCAAGAGAATCGCGCCGCTGATTCATGCGCCGGATCTGCACCCCTTGTTCCGAGGCAATCACATAGAGATCGCGCGCTTCAATATTGTCCGGAATCACCAGCTTGATGCGGCCGCCGGGGAATGTTGCGCACTCACAGCCCAGCCCGCGGATGCTCACGGAAAAGCGCTCGGTGGCGCCCACTGTTTCGAGTTCCATGAAGCTGCGGTTTGAGCGCCGCTCTTCTTCAATGTTGCACAGCGAGGCAATGCGTCCGTCCTTCAGGATCAGGACTTCATCGCAGGTTTCGTCAATATCGCGCAGCAGGTGCGACGAGATAAGCAGCCGGATGCTGCCCTCTTTGCGAATGTCCTTGATGAGTTGAATCATGCGCTGCCGGGCGACGGGATCGAGGCCGTTGGTGGGCTCATCCAGGATGAGCAGTTTCGGCCCGTGCGCCAGCGCCTGCGCCAGTTTTACCAACTGCTTCATGCCCAGCGAATAGGTGTTCACTTTGCGGTAGCGCACCTCGCCTAGCCCCACGTAGAACAGGGCCTCATGGGCCCGTTCCAGCGCGACTCCCGGCGGCAGGCCGGCCAGTTCAGCCATGTAGCGGACGAAGCGGACACCGCTCATGTTGCCGATGAACGAATCGTTCTCAGGCATGTAGCCGATAACGCCTCGAATCTGCGCACGGTCTCTGTGCACGTCGAGGCCAAAGACGCGGGCGTTGCCTTTGGATGGAAGATGAAACCCCAGCAGCGTATTGATCAGAGTGGATTTCCCCGCGCCATTGGGGCCGAGCAGTCCAATGGCCTGCCCGTTCAGCTCTCCCGTGAGATTGTTGAGCACTGTCCGGTTTGCGAGCCGGACCTCTACCCCATCAAGATCAATGACGCCCATGTTACTCTCTTACGCCTGCGCCGGCGTGTTTGTTCCCGTGATGAATCAATGTTTCGAGAGCCAGAAAATCGAAACCAAAAAGACGGCTGTCGCTGGCAGCTTCAATGCGGCTTTCTTCTCCCCGCGCACAGATTACCGTAGGCCTTGCATCCGCCGCCAGCTCGCGGACGGCATCCGCCGTGTCTCCGCTGACTTGATTCAGCAACGGCGTCAACACCGGGCTCAGATTCTGGTAAGCTACCGCGGAATAATTCTCATTGGCATCCTTGGGGAGCAACGCCTTGAAGGCCGCCGAATTTGCCAGCGAATCTCCAGTCGAATAAGCCTGCATCGCCTGGATCAGAAGGGCGCGGCTCGGCGCCACAATCATGTAGCCGTCCGCATAAGTGTATTGCGCCACAACGTTGCCGGTCACCGTGTCCTTAATCGAATAGTAACGCCGGCCATCGGCGTCGCTGGGTTCAATGGTGATGGAATGCTTGGCGTTGGCAGGGACTAATTCGCGAATCGCCGCGGTCATTCGCTCCAGCGCCTGTTCCAGGCGGTCAGAGTTGTTGACTTCAATCACGGCCTTCCACGAGGGCGTCGGCAGCACGGGACCATCGAGCGACAGCAGAAAATCTCCGCCCAGGTTAGCCGCAATGTCATCGCGGAAGTTGACTTGCAGCTTCTCCTCAGCCATTGTGAACCCATTTGTCAGCGAGTTGTTTTCGGCCGTCATCGCGATCAGATCGTCGGCGATGGATTTGGGGTCCTTTGAAAGTCCCGCAACAGCAATCGCCGCATTGGGAGTAACAAAGTTGAGTGACCCGATAGGCGCAGGCGCAGCCAGCCACGAGGAAACCCCTTGCCGCGCGCCTGTGAATTGCAGGTCAACACGATTCTCGGGCTGCCCATTCACTTCGCGATGTTCCGCGATCAGGTAGCTCACGTTCTCGATGCCGCTCTTTGCCATCGCTTCACTGGCTTGCTTCGAAGCGTGCATCTTAGTGGCTTGATCGGCTGTCATCTGGTGGATATCCGCCGCCAGAATGATTCCCGCGCCGCGCCCGTACGCGGCCGAGATCTGCTGGCCAAAACCGCCGGCCGCAAAGCCGCTAGAGCCGGCATTCAACTGCGCGTTGATCAGCGCCAGGGTTGCGATGCTGTTGGAGAAGATCGCCTCGTGTTCCCTTATCACTGCGAAAACGCCGTGATTGCCCGCGGGCGATGCACTGGCAGCGCTCAGTGAATTCTGATCGAGCACGGTGATTCCTGGCTTCGAATTCGACGCGGGGAACTGCTGCTTCACGAGATCGTCAAGTCCATTCCGCTTCACATCCGCAATGATCGCGAATCCTGGCTCCTTCGCCTGCCTGGCCCCCACAATGACGATTTCGCCGCCGAGATATGTGCTCATCTGGTGGACCTTCTCCACCATCGCATCCAGGTCGGCGGAGTTGTTCGCATGTCCGCTGTTCCACCACTCCTGCATCGCCGTGCTCTTCTTCAATTGGTCATGGAACGCCTGATTTGCCTCGCTCAGAAAATCGCCCAGGTTTGGAACGCTGATATACAACGTGGTGTTAGCGGGAACCCGGTTCAGCAGATCGCTGCTATAGCGCGGCTGCGGGAATGGAATCTGTTCGATCTGCTTCCGCAGTTCTGCGAACTGCGCCAGGAGAACGAGGTACTTATCACGATCGTAGCTCCATGCAATCTGCTCTTGCACTGGCTCGGGGCTCAGGTTGTCATTGGTTGTGAACTGGTTCCCAGCCGTTGTCAGCGTGTCAGTGCCCGCGTGCAACACGTGCACCGCGCCCTCAAGAACTGCCACGCGCGAACCCTTCAGCCCGGAGTTCACTGAGAACACGGTCCCTGTGACCGCGACCCGGCAATCGGGAGTCTTCACGTACAAGTGGCCCGAGGTGCGCTTCGCGGCCTGCACAATCACCGCCCCATTTTCGAGCGCGATGGTCATGTTGTGCCCCCTGGCGCCTACAGCAACAACACTCCGCTCGTTCACCTCAACCGTCGATCCATCCGTGAGCCGCAGGACCGCATGGCCCCCTCCACTGGTTCTCAGGGTTTCGCCTTCGCCCAGCATCTCACCGGGCGAAAGCTGGTGATCGCCCTTATCGGAGATTCGATAGGCAGTTCCATCGATCGATTGCACCTCGGCGCGCACTCCAGGCGGCACCTGCCAAAAGGCCCTGTAAACAAACAGAGATGCGGCCAGGAGTGCGGCGGCGGAAGCCAGCGCCCATGCGGCGGTCTGTGGATGCCAGGCAATTACGCGACGCGGCTTGGGAGCGGACCAATCCAGAACCACGCCGGACCCGCCTTTGAACCGGCGCAGGCAGAGGTTGCAATCGCGCAGGTGGGCCTCAATCAGAAGTGCGCGCGCCTGCGGCAGCGTGCCTGCCCGATACGCCCCGAACAGATGCTGCACGTCATCGCAGCTCGTGATTGCGACTACCGTTGATTCGTACACGGTGTCGATTCCCAGCTTGTCCGCCACGCGACGGGCAGAAGCGGCCATTTGCTCGGCTTCCGGCTCATCGGCCTGAAGCGCCTGCACTGCGTTTCTCAAATGCATCTCGTCTTGTTTCATCGTTTTCCCCGCTCAAATTCCGAAAGCCGTTTCTTCAATCTCGACCGCGCGTTAAACAGCGTCACAGCCACAACCGCCTGCGAGGTGTCCATCAACGCCGCGATCTCCTGATTCCCAAGCTCTTCAACGTAGCGCAGGACAAACATCTCGGCCGCCCGTCGCGGCAATTCGCCGATTGCAACCCGCAAGAGCGCACCAAGCTCCCTGCTTGACGCCTCTTTCTCCGGCGAACTGCCTGACCCTGCCGCCGCCACATATTCGGCAAATTCCAGCGGCTCGATCCGTGCGGCTTTTCGCTGCCGCAGCAGGTCGAGCGCTCCATTGATGGCCGCTCTGTACAGGTAGCTACCGGCATTTGTTACCGGCCCATCCGCGCTCGCCAGCCGCACAAACACGGCCTGCGCCACGTCTTCCGCATCGGCCATGCTGCCGGTGATGCGGTAGGCTGCCGTGAGCACCCGCCGATGGTGCTCCGCGAACAACTGGGAGAGCCCGGCTAACGGCAATGTTGCGCTGCATGCGGCCACTGGAACACCTTCTGGACTGTTCATAGAGATGACGCTTCAACTGAACGATTATTAATCCACATGGAGATGGTTACGCGAAGAATCGTCCAGACGTTCCTTGCAAGGGGCACTTGTGAACTGCGGAGAGAATTGGGCACCCACATTTGTGACCGGATCAAGGGGCGGGCGCCACGCAACATTTGTTGATTGCGAGGGTTGTAACATTTAGCTGAGTGCAGGGCATTTCGCTCCATCTTTGGTAAGAGATGACTGAATGCCGCCAATCGTAGGTTGGTCATAGGCAACCCGGAGGAAACGATGAAGAAAGTTCTTATTGCCATTTTGCTCATGGCTCCAGCGCTGGCCTGTGCGGAGAAGAAGCCACTGCCGGACGCAGCGAACTACACCGTCACTGTTCACGTGCAGTCTTCGCAAGTGGTCTACACAGACGGAAATATAGCGCAGCACCTGGACGTAGCCATTGACGGCAAGAAATACGAATTGCAGGCCTTGCCTGCTGCTCAAGTGCTTCCCGTGGGCGACTACAAGGCGAGGATATCCAAAGAAAAAGTCTCTCCTGATCACGAGTATTCGCGAGTTTATGAATTTCTGTTTGCTGACGGGACGACGCGAAGATACAACGTTGTGGGAGAGACTGAATAAAGCACTTGCGGAGATCGTGCGAGATCGATAAGCCATCCCTCAGGGGCTAAAGCCCTGACCTACCAGTCGTGCCCTGACACAAATGCTGACCCGCGCAGGGTTTTTTGGACTGGATGCAGTGCTTTCGTTGGGTGGGATTATTGGGGATAGGGGCCTCCGGCTCAATCTATGCCTCG
>Ga0302320_10001057_pt1 | contig 66089 bp, 53 predicted proteins | sample Bog_T0_3_FD_202130 | JGI IMG/M metagenome (GOLD analysis project Ga0302320, IMG submission 202130) | Peat permafrost microbial communities from Stordalen Mire near Abisko, Sweden - Bog_T0_3 | ecosystem: Environmental > Terrestrial > Soil > Wetlands > Peat | place: Sweden: Abisko, Stordalen Mire...
ATAGAGGACGACTACGAATCCAATGGGTGGTCGATCAGCACACTCACCGACTTCAACCAGAAGAACACGACCCTGCTGATTGGCGCGGCGGGGACCGACGACGATGTGGAGGTTTTCTTCACTCCGGTCTGGCGTAACAAGCATGGGACAGACTACATAGTCGGAGTCACCCAGCTGCTTGACCCCCATACTTTTGTAACGGTCGACTTCACGTGGAATCGGTCTACGGGGTTCCTGGACGACCAGTACAAGGTCGTGCAGAAGAGCGTTCAGGTCCTCCCAGGAATCTTCCTGCCGGTCACCTACTCGGACAACAGGGGCGACATCCGGGACAAGGGCACGTTGTTTCTTTCGGTAAATCATGACGTAACCAGTTGGCATGGAGCGCTTGAGGCGAGCTACCGCTTCTATGAAGACACCTACGGAATCACCTCGAGCACGGGCGAGATTTCCTGGCTCCAGAAGCTGGGCAGGAGTTTCATCCTGAAGCCGGACCTTCGCCTCTATCAGCAGAAGGCGGCAAGTTTCTACGTCTACAACCTCGACGCGACGTCGATCATGCCGACCCGGATACCCAACCCGCAGGGTCCCCGCTATTCGTCGGATTCCCGGCTGTCTGCGTTTGAGGAGGTGGGTGCGAGCATCAAGCTGATTTGGAAGGCGGCAGACTGGTTGCAGTTCGACGCATCCGTAGGCGGCTACAGGCAGCACGGAACGGACGGAATCACGCCCCAGAGCGCCTACTACAGGGCCACCGTCAGCACCGGGGGGATGAAGGTTTTCTGGTAGGTCTTGCCCATGGCCATCGTCACACAGTCCCGCACGCCAGCGCAGGCACCGGCTGCCAACGGCCCGGTCGAGCCGCTTCGAAAGCTCTCGTTCGCGGCCCTCGGCACGAATTGCGAGGTCCAATATTCCCCGGTCGGGGGCACGGGCCAGGCGGCGGACTTTGAGCGAAGGGCTGTCGCCTGGGTGGCCGCGTTCGAGAAAAAGTATTCGCGCTTCCTGCCGGACAGTGTCCTGAGCCGGATCAATGCGGCCGCGGGCCGCGACTGGGTGGAAGTCGATGCCGAGATGGAGGAGCACTTCAAGCTCTGCGACACGCTTCATTTCATGACCCAGGGAATCCTCGACCCGACGACCCTGCCGCTCATCCGTCTCTGGAACTGGAAGGCCGATCGACCCTCCGTGCCCACGGCGGGGCAGGTGGCCGCGGCGAAAGAACTGGTCGGGTGGAAAAAGGTCCGGAGGGAGTCCGGACGGGTTTTCCTTCCGCTGGCAGGGATGGCGCTCGACTTTGGGGGCTTTGGGAAGGAATACGCCGTGGACATGGTCGCCCAAATCGCCCTGGACTGCGGTCTAAAGAATGCCCTCGTCGACTTCGGGCACGACCTGCGCGCCCTCGGCGCCCCGCCCGGCCGCCCCGCCTGGCACATCGGCCTTGAGGACCCTGAGCGCCCCGGGACGTCATGGGCGAGCATGGCCATCGTTGGAAGCCGGGGCGTCGCATCCTCCGGGGATTACATCCGGAGCTTTGTCGCGGATGGCCGCCGCTTCGGACACATCCTCGATCCCAGGACGGGCTGGCCGGTGGGCAATGGATGCACGCAGGCCACGGTCACCGCCGCCACGTGCCTTCAGGCCGGGGTGTTGTCCACAACCGCCTTTGTCCTCGGTATTCCCCAGGGGATCGATTTCATCCAGTCCTGCCCGGGAGCCGAGGGCATGCTGCTCGCGGGCAAGACCCGGGCGCAAACGAGGGGATTCTACAACTATGTCGCCGCGTAAACTCCTGTATCCATTGCTGGCACTGGCGGTTCAGGCAACCCTCGCTGGGTCGGCCTCTGCGCAAGTGAAGGCCGGGGACACGTTTCCGTCGTTGTCCGGCGCGGGCCTCGCGGGTGCGATCCCCGAGACCGCCGGGAAGGTGGTCCTCGTTGACTTCTGGGCGTCCTGGTGCGCGCCGTGCCGCGCCTCGTTTCCCGCCTACGCCCGCATCCAGGGAGAGTTCGCTCCGCGCGGCTTGGTGATTGTCGCCGTGAGCGTCGACGAGGTCCAGGCCGACTATGAGGCGTTCCTGAGGAAATTCGCGCCCCCCTTTGCGGTGGTCCGGGACCAGGACCAGCGCTTGGCGGCCGCCGTGGGGATCCCGGGAATGCCCACCAGTTTCCTGTTGGATCGCTCCGGCAAGGTGCGGTGGATCCACGAGGGATTCCACTCGGGCGACACCGAGCCCGCGCTGCGACGCGAATTGGAGCTGCTCCTCACTGAGAAATGAAGACAGGCGCCTTACTTTTTGCCATCGCCGCCCTGGGCCTGACTGGCTGCGCGTCCCTTCAACCCGTGCGCGTCCAGCCTTGGCAGCGCGCGGCGCTTGCGGACCCCATCATGAACCCTGGCCGCGATCCCCTGGGCAAGCAGATGGCCGAGCACATCTCGTTTTCGCGGGAGGCCGCCTCCGGGGGCGGAGGCGTGGGGGGCAGCGGCTGCGGCTGCAATTGAGTTGAAACAGCCCTGCAACTATTAATGGTCCCTATTTGCAAAACCACTAGTAAGGCATTTCGTCGCCCAAAGCTGACATGACTTCAAATTCCCAGATCCACCGTCGGCTGGTTCGACTTACGAACCTTCCCGTTGCCGGGCTCCTCGCGCTGCTCCAGCGCACCCCCATTGTCCAAGTTGCCTCCACCGCGGAGGAATTTGTCCTGGCATCTCCGGTGGGCACCGTATTGCGGTCCGCCGCCGCGGTCGCGGCTTCCCTCGGGGCGCTGCATAGCATGGCCGGCGCAACCGCGTTGGTTGCAGCGGACACAAGCGGTCCCGTGTCCAGCCCATATCAAGCCACGGTTGGAACGCCGATCCCGACCATTGCATTCACGGTATCCGGAACGTCAACGGGCACGGTTCCAAAATCGTGGACGGTCGCGGGGACGATTCCCCCCGGGCTTTCCTTTGACGGATTGTCTGCACCTGGTGACGACAAGGTCGCAGTAACCTCGGCCCTGACTGGTACGCCGACAACAGCCGGGACCTATGTAATCAAACTGACTGGGTATCAGTTTACAGATACGACTTCGGGCAACACTTCCACTGGCGGGACAGGGGGCCATGGGAGTACTTCCTCCCAATTCTCGTTCACGGTGGACGTCAGCGCGGGCAGCGGAGGCGGAGGTGGGGGCGGGTCGACCTACAATGTAAACAAGGATGCGGTCTACGTCCAGGGCTCGGCCAGCGGTGCCGTGGCCTCCTCCAAGTGGCCCTATGTGTTCGGGGTTCAGGCTCCGACGGCGGTCACGCTGGGCCTCCCGGCCGGGGGCGGGTCCGAGACGGTCCCCGCCAACTCGGGGAACGGCGATTTTGAGATCAACCAGCACTTTGCCTCAAAGTCGTCGCTGGATGCGGCCTATCCGGACGGCACCTACCAATTTACGGGAACCGGGATCCCCGCGCTCTCGTTTCCGCTGACGACGGACGCCTACCCGGCGGCGATTCCCTCGGTGGTGGCCAGCACGAACGCAACGTGGAGCGGGGGCGTCCTCATGATCGACCCCACCAAGGCGTCGACCCTCAATTTCAGCACCTTTTCCACGTATGCGACCGCGGGCGTCGGCGGTTACATGCAATTCCAGCTGAACGACCAGCTGATGAACTCGAAGAATCTGAGCCAGTCCATCATTTCGGTTGCCAACTCCCTTGGTGTTACGCAGCAGTCCACTCCCTTCACCTCCTACGCGATCCCCTCCGGGACGCTGAACGGCAGTGACATCTACGAGGCGCAGCTTCAGTTCACGACCGCGGTCAAGTTCGACCAGACCACCGTCTCCGGCAGCGCCGTCCTGGGCATGTTCCAGAACGTCCTGGCCTTCTTCGTTGTCACTCCGCCGGCCGGCTCGTCCGTGCCTGCCCCGGTCATCGCGACCGACCTTCCCGCGAATCAGACGGGCTACCTTGGCCAGTCGGTGACGCTTTCCCCGACGGTGACCGTGGGCGGCCTCCCAATCAGCGGCACGTACGCCTGGTTCTGGTACCTGAACGGCCAGCAGATCAATGTCGACGGGACCAAGTACGTGAGCAACGGCACAAGCCTCACGATCAACACCCTGACGTCGGCCGACGCGGGGGTGTACGAAGCGAAATTTGTCAACTTTGGGGGCGTGGCATCGACCTCCGAGACGACCCTCGCGGTGACGACGCAGCCGAAGCCCGTCTTCACGACCCAGCCGGTGAGCCAGACGCTGAATGTCGGCTCGACGGTGGTGTTCACCGTGGCCGCCACCGGGGCGACGAGCGGCGTCTGGTACAAGGATGGCGTCGCCCTCAATGATTCCCCGGGCGGCCAGCCGTCGGACATCATAACCGGGGCAAACGGACCGCAGCTGGTCATAGTCAATGCGACGACCGCCAGCGAGGGAAACTACACCCTGGTTGCCACAAATTCTGCGGGCGACGCGACCAGCAGCCAGGCAACGCTGTCCATGGTGCAGAGTTCCAGCCCCGGAACGGCTGGCAGCCTCTCATCCCGGGCCTTCGTGGGCACGGGGGACAATATCCTCATCGGGGGATTCTACATCGTCGGAAACACGTCGCGAACGATCCTGGTCCAGGCACTCGGGCCCGCGCTCTCGTCGGAGGGTGTGAGCAATGTCCTTCAGAATCCCACGCTTCAAATACACCAATACCAGAACGGGAAGGACGTGGTGCTGTACTCGAACAGGGGCTGGGGCTCCAGCCAGGTGCTTCTCAATGCGGCGGCGGCGGTCTTTGCGTTCCCCGTGCTGCAGCAGAACGCCCCGGATTCCGAGTTGCTCGTGACGCTGCCGCCCGGCGGCTATACCGCCGAGGTGTTTGGAGCGGATGCAGGCACCGGCGTGGCGCTGTGCGGGATCTACCAACTGCCATGAGTTTCCACGCGCCAAAGATGCCCGCGAGCTATTGACATACCGTCGGGCGAGGTTATTTTTCGGACAGCTGTCACCCCACTACCTATGACCCAAAGATTCATTGTCCCGGCGCTTTTTCTTGCCTTGGTGATGTCCCCGATGACCCGTGCGGCCAATAGCGCACCGGTCGACAACAGCCCCGCGTATCCGACCGTTTCGCTGAATTCGGGGTCCACAGCCGTATTCACGGCGGTGGTCGCCGGTTCGCCCGCGCCGACGTACCAGTGGCAGAAGGATGGCGCCAACATTGCCGACACCACGGGCAGCCAGCAGTCGGATATCAGATCAGGAACCCAGGGGCCGCAGTTGGTCATCACAAATTCGACCACTGCCAGCAACGGGAGCTACACCTGCGTTGCGACGAACAGCGCCGGCTCGGTGACGACAGCGGCGTCCGTTCTCACGGTCAACTCCTCCTCCAGCCCTGGCTACGTGATCAGCCTCTCGGCCCGGGCGGACGTCAAGACGAACGACCAGATTCTTATCGGCGGATTCTACATCGTCGGAACGACGTCGCGAACGGTCCTGATTCAGGCGATCGGGCCCACGCTCTCGTCGGTGGGTGTGAGCAATGTCCTTCCGGATCCCACGCTGGCCATTCATCATTACGACTCGCAAGGGGTGGACCATATTCTCTACACAAACTCCGGGTGGAGCACGGGAGTGCCGGCCATTGACAACGTCCTTCTCAATACTGCGGCGGGCGCCTACGCCACGCCGGTCCTGCCTGTCGGATCCCTGGATTCCGAGCTGTTGATTACCCTGGCCCCTGGCGGTTACACAGCGGAGGTCTACGGCACTTCCGGCGACACAGGCGTAGCCCTGTGCGGGATCTACGAGTTGAACTGAGCCTTCGCCGTTTGAGGGCTGCCAACGACTCCGCCGGGGCGACCCAGGCGGGATGCCGGCTCGATTTGTCTCGGCAATGCCCGGGTCATCTGGGAGGCTGAACCGGTTGCCCATCTCCAACTGAACATGCCCGTCTGGGAATACAAAGTCATCACAAGCGGCAAGGGCGGGTTTGCCACGCCCGCGCTGATGGAGTCCTTCCTGAACCAACTCGGAAGGGACGAGTGGGAGATCCTCGATTTCCGCCAGCTTCCCGACAACCCGCTCGCCTTCACAGGCCTTGCGCGAAGGCCGACGCAGAGGGACTGGACGCTGGAGGACGCGGTCGCCGCCGCAGCCCGTACCGAGGCGGACAAGCTCAGGGCCGAGTTCGAGGCGAAGTTCAAGGGCGCGTCCCCGGCCGAGGAAAAGGTGGAAGGCGTTGCCGCCGAGGAGAAGGCGGCCTCCGAGGAGGGGTATCGCAAGATCCGCGACACGGAGCGGGACATGGATCCTGACGCTCCCGAGGATGACGGCGAGCGCGACGAGTGGGACAATCTGACCACCGAGGACGAGCTCCCGACATTTTTCGAGGCGATCCGTCCGCACATGCGGCGCAACCAGAGGGGCCCGGGCCTTTCGGTGGGCGTGGACCACCTGGCGAGGCGTTGGGAACTGACCGAGGACGAGGTGATCAGCGCGCTCAAGGAATGCGGGTTCACGATCCCGGAGGACGAGGATGCAAAGCCGGAGTGCCTTGAATACGAGGGAGACCTTTATTGGGTGAACATCAACCGGCGCGGCGAGCGGTGGATCAACGCCAAGGAGAAGCCAAGGGCGATGTTCAAGATTGCCAAGGGCACCCGCCCGGCAGAGGCCACGGAGGCACCGGACGGAGATGCGGCCGCCGCCGCCGAGGCGCCTCCCGCAGAATCAGGCCGGCAGCACTCCGGCAGGGGGCGCGACCGCGGGCGGGACCGGGACCCAGAGCCTGCCAGCGGCGGACCGCTGCCCGAGGGCAAGGAGTTGCTTGAGAGGATCCGCCCGTTGATGCGCCGCAGCCGGCGCGGGCCGGGTGGTTCCGGCAGCCTTGGGTTCCTTTCGCGCGCGCTCAAGTGCTCCGAGGGGGACCTCGCCGCGGGATTTGTAGCGCTTGGCCTCAAGGGGCCGGAATCGCAGGGTGAGAAGCCGGTATTTGTCGAGGTCGGAGACAGCCTGTGGTGGCTCAACCAGGACCAGCGCGGCGGCGTGTGGATCAACGAACGCGACAAGCGCGATGTGAACACGGATTCCGCTGCCGTGCAGGCGGAGCCTGCCGGCGGATCACCCCTAGCCGCCCTTCGCCTGCTCCTGAAGAGGACGAAGACGGGATCCCATTCCGGCGAGACCGTCCAGCTGGCTGCGACGCTGGGAAAGACGCCGGACGAACTGCTCGCGGCGCTGACCGCCGCCGGACTGCAGGTCCCGGAGAAGCCCCGCGCGAAGCCGGTGTTCGTCGAGCATGCCGGGGAGATCTTCTGGCTGAATCGCAATTCCAAGGGAGAGCTCTGGCTCAACGCGAAGACCTCAAAGTACGCCACCAGCGACGCAGACCAGGGCGGGGAAACGCAGGAGGCGGCGGTTCAGGAGCCGGCACCCCAAACGACTGGACCTGCCGTTTCGGAGCCCCCAATGCTTGCGCCGGCGGAGGCGCCTAAGGCCGAAGCCGCGCCGTCAGGGTAACCTGGACCTGGACGAAGGCGTCCGAGCCGTCGGGAGCGGCCGCGAGGGAGAGGCTGTCCAGCGTCAGCCCGGGTTCGGCGCACAGGGACTTGATCGTCTCGACAATGTCTGGCCATGCCCCGAGCGAGGGATGGTTGTAGGCGAGGGCACAGCGCCGTATCTCAAGACTTGGATATCTGTCGGTTGCCGACGCAAGCAGGGTCCAGTTTCTGCCCTGGCGGGCCAGCCATGCGTCAAAGAGTTCCGCGGCCGGCAGCCCCGCGCGGGTTGAGGACAGTCTCTCCTCAAGCTTGGAGAGTCTCTCCGGCCCGGCGTCGCGAAGGGCGTTCCATTGGGCCTCAAGAGCTGAATCCTCCGGAGCAACCCCGGGTTCCCGGGGACTCGACAGGCTGAAATAGAAGGCCAATCCGGAGCAGGAGGCCCCGGCGGCGCAAACCATGACCGCCGCCCTCGGCCCAAAATGGAGACGCAGGCTCATGCTGGTGCTACTGAAAGGATCCGTGCCATTCAAAGTCCGGGCCGGGATCGCCGGCTGGTTCCACGGAAAGGCTCCACGGCGCATCCTTGAACCCAAGATCCCGCCTGAACCGCGCCAGGATGTCGCCGGGACTGGCGGTGCCCGTCTCGCAACGGCCCCGGATCGTGAAGTTCCCGGCCAAGGTCGACAACTCGAGCAGCTCAACCTGTCTCGGAATCAACCCTGAGAGTGCCATGAGCAGGTCGTACTCCCTCTGCCGGCCGACCTCCATTTGTGCCAGCTCCCGTTCCCGGCGAAGGATCGCATCGTTGAGGGCGCGCCGGGATTCCACGGACGCATGCAATTGGGAGCGGAGCCCGGCTGCGGCCACCTCGCGTTGCCGGATTTCTTCCCGGTGCATACAGGTTGACCGGATGGACCAGGCTGAGCCCGCGAGCATGAGGACGCCAAAGGCTCCGGCCAGCGCCGCGAGACACCGCCGTGCCTGGTACCGCGTCCGAACTTGCAGGAAATCGGACGGGCCGCCGGGCGTGAGAGCCCCGGCGCTTCCGAGCAGGCCGGCGAGTGTGGTCCTCACGGTCTTGCATCCGGCCAGGAGCCGGCACAAGTCCTCCATGCCACCGCCTTCCTCGACGGCGCAGAGCCCGGGCGCGCCCTCGGCACCCTCAAGGAGGGCGAGGGCCGTATTGACATCGGCCACGGCATCCTCCTCGGCACCGACCCCTTCGTGGTGGTGTGCAAATTGGCCGCCGTGGGGGCCCGCGCTGATGACAAGGGCTCTCCCAGGGATCGCCAGAACGGCCCACGACGGCTCCCCACCGCGGCAAGTCGAACCCGTCGCGTCGACGAGGCACCGCAAGGGCCACGCACCCACAGTGTGGATGCCCATCCGGGCCAATCCGTCCACAAGCCGTGGAAGTGCGGAATGGACGTCCACATAGAGGACCGAGCCCGCGCCGGCGGTCCGGCCCTTCGGCGGATCGATGGCCCACAGGGCCCCCTTGGCCTTCATCGAAGCGTATTCGCGCGACAGGTGCCGGAAGAGGCGGGTCCGCCCCAGGACTGGGCATCGCGTGTCATGGATCTCGATTGATGAAGGATGGTAGGCAATCCTGGCGCAGGTGCCTGCCGGCGCGATGCCGGACACCATGGCAACAATTGCCGCGACGGGATCCTCCCTTTCCACAAGGCACCGCGACGCCAGCGCGCCGTCCAGCCCGAGGACCCGAATATCGGTGCCCCACCACAGGATGACGAAGGCAGCCGAAGGTGTCGCCGCGGGCTTAGAGGTTCGCAAGGTAGTAGTAGACATCCACGGAACCGGTGTTGGCCGCGTCCTTGGCGTAGACGACCGGACCCTCCGTCTGGTCGTTGGCCGCAGGGGCCACGGCGGTGTTTTGCGTCAGGTTGATGCCGTCCACATCCAGGGCCAGTTGGTACGCGTCGGCGGTGGACGCCCCCTTGACAATGAGATAGGCGACCCGGCTGCCATTCGGAATGAAGGTCGCCCCGTCTCCGTTGAGGTTGAAGGCGCAGGAGTAGGAACCCAGCGTCTGGTGCGTTCCACTGCTCGCCCCGGGGTTGGTGGTGCCGTCGCTGGTGGAGCATTCCGCGCGGCTCAGCGAGGCATACGTCAGCGTCGGGGCTGCGGTTCCGCCGAATGACTCGGTGTTCGGCGACCATCCAAAACCGTTCGCGGAACCGGAGACCGCTGCGTTCTGGACGCCCATGCGAATGCCCAGCGGACGATCGAGCGCCGACTCGGCCAGCAGGACGTTGTCCAGGGTTGCTGCGGCGCCTATCGCCGCCGCTGTGGGAGAGCCGGCTCCGGTATACTCCGAAGTCAGGGTCGCGGAGACGCCCTCTGTCACGGGGAGGGTGCCCAGCGAGCCGGGCTTGCCGAGGAAGAGGGTGATCGCGGACTTCAGGTTGCCTGCGGTTCCCTCAACGTTGCGGATGCGTGCACTCTGAAGGGCCCTGCTGATGGCCGGGACGCCAATGGCGATGATGGCCGCGATCACGGCGAGGACCGCCATGATCTCGACAAGGGTGAATCCTGAGCGCGAAAGGCCGTGTGTCTTCATGTTGGCGCAGATACTAGCAAGTCCGCGGGTGGCTCCTCGACGGCTCCATAGACCTCCTCGATGGTCGTCAGCCCGAGGGCGGCCTTGCGCACGCCATCCTCAAAGAGGCAGCGGCAGCCGCGTGGGTGGAGCTGTTTCAGGAACGCGTCGTGCGGCGCGCGCTCGGCCACGAGCCGCTCGAGGCCCGAGAGGGGATACACCTCGACAATCGCGGTCCTTCCGCGATAGCCCCTCCCGCGGCACTCCGCGCACCGGCGGTCGGTGCCTGCTGCAAAGAACCTCGCGTCGGCAGGTCCGATCCCATCCGCTGCGAGCAGGCCGCGGAAGCGCTCGAGAAGCGGGCCTTGTTGTGGATGAGGCACCCTGCACGCGCCGCAGGGGCGGCGGACAAGCCGCTGCGAGATGATGCCCCTCAGGGCGCAGGAAAAAATCAGGGGATCCAGGCCGAGGTCGGCGAGCCGTGTGACGGCGCCGAGCGCGTCCCCCGTGTGAAGCGTGCTGAAGCAAAGGTGCCCGGTGAGCGCCGCCCGGAGCGTGATGTCCGCGGTCGGCCTGTCGCGGGTCTCGCCCACCAGGACGATGTCGGGATCATGCCGCAGGACGTGGCGCAGCAGCTCGTCAAACGTCCTGCCGATCTTTTCGTCGACCCCGATCTGCACCACCAGGCGCGGATTGCGGATCTCGACAGGATCCTCAAGCGCGATGACCTTCAGCCCGTTGATGTCCTGTGCGGGCAAATTGTTGAGCATCGAGTGGAGCAGGGTGGTCTTGCCGCATCCGGTGGGGCCGGTGACGTAGACAAGGCCGCTGGGCAGTCCGATCAGACGTCGCAGGTGGGTGACATCGGCGGGGAAAAGGTCCATCTCCTCGAAGGGGCGCAGTCCGGCCTGCTGGTCCATGATCCGGATCACGATGGATTCGCCGTTGATGGCCGGAAGGGAGGAAAACCGAAGCCTGTAGCGCCTGGCGCCGACGGCCAGGGATCCCTGGCCGTCCTGGGGAAGACGCCGCTCGGAGATGTCCATGCGCCCTGCAATCTTCGCGCCCTGGACCACCGAGTCGCGCACCGATTGCTCCAGGAATCGCTTGTGAATCAGCCGTCCGTCGACCCGTTGGCGCACCTCAAGGCCCAGGTCCCGCGGCTCCAGGTGAACGTCGGTGGCGCCGTCCGCCACGGCCTCGCGCAGCAATCCCTCGACCAGTTCGGTGGCGCCGCCCTTTTCCGGCTGGTCCCGCCAGGCCTCATCGATCAGCCCGAGTATGTCGGCCCTGGGGGCGACGTGAAGCCGTGGCTCACGCCCAGGGAGGTCCCGGGCCGCATGCTGGAGTCCATACACGGCCGGGTCGGCGACGGCCAGGTCGACCACGGTCCCCGACTGACGGAAGGGGACGACACATTTCCTCGTGGCCCTCTCTCGCGCCAGCAGCCTGGCTGCGGCCCTGTCGGGCCTGCCCGCACCCAGGGCGGCCTCGGGGAGGCCGTGCCGCCGCGCGACCAGCGCCGCGAGGCGCTGGGGGTCGGCCAGACCGAGTTCCTCCAGCACCGCCGAAAACCCGTCCCCGGGGTTTTGGCGCCAGCACTCCCTGGCGCTGGCAAACTGCTCCTCGCTGATGGCCCCGGTCTCCACGAGGGAGAGGCCGAGCCAAAGCGGATTGTCCCGGGATTGCGTTGCGGCGCCCATGGGCGGTGTCTCACCGGACCAGGTCGGCCGTCAGGAACATGACCAGCTCCCTGCGGCTCCTGGCCCCCCCGCTCGTGCCAAAGGCCCGCCCGAGGATGGGAAGGTCCCCGAGCACAGGCACCTTTTGCGACTGCTCCGCCGACTCATCGTAGATGAGCCCTCCGATCATCACGGACTCGCCGGTGTGCAGGCGGGCTATCGTCGAGAGAGACTTGATGTCCATGCGCGGGGCGGTCTGCTGGCCGTCCGGAGAGGCGTCGATCCCGATCAACTGGGTGATCGCCGGGAGCACATCCACGGTCACCGTCCCGTCGCCGTTGACCTCCGGGGTCACGTAGAGGACCGTGCCGATCGTGATCGGGTTCTGGGAGTAGGTGTTCTGGGTGGTGGAGTAGGGTGTGGCCGCGCCGCTCTGGTTGATGGTCGTGGAGTTGGAGAGGGAGAAAAAGGTCTGCTCGGTGCCGACCTTCACAAAGGCCGTCTGGTTGCTGAGGCTGAGCACGGAGGGGTTGGACACCGCCTTCACGGTTCCCTGCTCGCGCAGGGCATTGATCGCGGCGGACACCTTTCCAGCCGAGAGCGTCCCCGAGATCGTTCCCGGAATCAGGGTCTGGCCGCCGATTGCCGCAAACCCCGTGCTGCTCGAAAGGCCGTTGATCGCGAGGCCTCCGATCTTGGTGGCGGCAAGCGTCCAATCCACCCCCAGTTGGTGCTGCGAATCGAGCTCCACCTCCACCACCCGGGCCGAAATGCGCACCTGCTGGGAGATGCGCCGGTTCAGGACCTCAAGAAAAGATCGGAAATCCTCCTGGCGTCGCGGCGGTGCCGTGACGATGGCCAGACCGGCCAGCTTGTTCACGGCCGCTGTCTCGCCCGGTTGGGCGAGACCGGACAGTTCGGACTGAACGTCTGACCAGAAGGTCGTCTGGTTTTGCTGTTGGATCGAAAGGTTGGTCTGGTCCCCCTGACTCCCTGACGCGGAAGCCGCCTGCGCAGCCGGGCTCAGGTTGGCCGGGGCCAAGGGGCTCCCCGGAGAGGCCAGGCTGGACTGGGCGGACAAGACGACGCTGGCTCCTCCCTGAGCCGACCTCGTCCATTGCGGATAGTCGATTTCGTAGAAACGCACGACGTTCCTTCGGATTGCGACGAGGCTTCCCTCCTTTTCCCAATAAAAGCCCTGGGATTGCGCGAGGGCGCCGACGAGATCCCGGACGGTGCCTCCGCGAAGCTCAAGAGTGACACGGCCCGCCAGACCGGGCTCCAGCACGAACGTGATGCCGTAGGACCGGCTGACCGAGAGAAAGGCGGCGGCCACCGGAGTGTCCGCCGCCCGAAACGAGTGAACGGGCTCGTCCAGGGGATCCGCGGGCCCCGATGTGACCCCGGGGCCGAGCCGGTACGAGGCCAGCAGGGGCCCCGGGACGGGAGGCGGGTCGGCGAGGCCGGCCGGCCGCAGCACGAGCAGCGCAGCCGTCGCATACATCGAGCGGATCATGAAAAGGCGGTGGGTTGCGGCGCCCTCAGCAAGGGTCCAAGGGCCGCCGGGTTTGCCGCATACCGGAGCGCCCGGGTCCGGTCGATGATGCGCCGCCGGCAGAGGTCCTCAAGGGATTGGTCCATGGAAATCATTCCGTGGGCGCTCCCGGTCGCTATCTCATTCGGAAGCAGGCCGCATTTCCCGGAGGGATCGGAGATCAGGTTGCGAACGCCCGGCGTGGCCAGCATCAGCTCGAAGGCGGCGACCCGGCGGCCATTGAGCGATGGCACCAACTGCTGGGCGAGAACGGCCACAAGGCTCTTTGCGAGCTGTCCCCGGATCTCCGCCGACCGGGACGGCGGACAGGCGTCGACAATCCGGGAGACGGCGTCCCTGGCTGTCGCGCAATGCATGGTCCCGAGCACGAGGTGGCCGGTTTCCGACGCAGTGATTGCGGAGGCGATCGTCTCGGCGTCGCGCATTTCACCGACCAGGAGAACATCCGGGTCGCTGCGCAGGGCTCCCCGCAGTGCCTCGGGAAAGCTCGTGAAATCGCGGCCTTTCTCCATCTGCCGGACGAGCCCAAGGCGGTTTGCATGCCGGAATTCAATGGGGTCCTCGAATGTGAGGATGACTCCCGCCCGGTGCCGGTTGAGATGATCGATCGCCGCGGCGAGCGTCGTGGACTTGCCCGAGCCGCTGGAACCGGTGACAAGGATCAATCCCCGCGGGCACTCGAGGGCTGCGTCCCTGAACGCGGCGGGAACGGCCAGCGCGTCCAGATCCTTGATGGCGCTGGGAATGTGGCGAAGATTGAAGCAGAACACTCCCTCGGCCGAGAAGGAGTGGAAACGGAAATACTCCCCTTGGTGTTCGAACGAGGCGTCGAGGTCCGGCGGGATCAGGGCCGAGGCGCCCAGCGCGGCCCTTGCCACAGCCTGGAGGCGGGCCGCGGGAATCGGGAAGTCACCGAGCCGGGCGATCCTTCCATGAATGCGAACGTGGCATGGCTCCCCTCCCTTGAACTGCCAGTCGGACGCTCCCTTTTCAAGGCCGGCAACAATCTCGCGGAAGAGGCAGGCCGGGTCGGAGGACCCCGGCGGGGAATCGCAGGCCGGACGTGTTTCCATGTCCGGTCATAGTAGCAAGCGCGGATAGGGTATAAGTCCTATGGGTCCTATAGGACCTATATTTCAGACCCTGAGCCGGTTCTCGGCCACTTCCTTCAGGAAACTCACCCAGGTCCCCTCGATTCCCGCGCGCAGGCCGATCCTGGCGCGCCAACCCAGTCCCGCCATGCGCGACACGTTCAGGAGCTTGCGGGCCATGCCGTCCGGCTTGGAGGAATCCCAGACAACCTTCCCGGGAAACCCGGACACTTCGGCAACCATTTCGGTCAATTCCCGTATCGTCACGTCGGCGCCCGTTCCGACGTTGACCCAGTCCGGCGGGTCCGGAAGCCGCAACAGGAAAGCGCAGGCGTCGGCCATGTCGTCGACGTGCAGGAATTCGCGCCTGGGGGAGCCGGTTCCCCAGGCGACGACCTCGGCGGCTCCCGATTTCTTCGCGTCGTGGAACTTGCGGATCAGCGCCGGCAGCACGTGGGAGTTCTGAAGGTGGTAGTTGTCCCCCGGACCGTACAGGTTCGTCGGCATCGCCGAGTGGAAGAGGGCGCCGTACTGCCGCCGGTAGGTCTGGCATAGCTTAAGGCCGGCGATCTTCGCTATCGCGTAGGCCTCGTTGGTCGGCTCGAGCGGGCCGGTGAGAAGGCACTCCTCGGGCATGGGCTGCGGGGCATCCTTGGGGTAGATGCACGAGCTCCCCAGGAAGAGCAGCCTGCCGACGCCGTGTTTCCAGGCCCCGTGGATCGTGTTCACAGCCACGGCCAGGTTGGAAAGGAGGAACTCCGCGGGGTAGGTGCTGTTGGCGTGGATGCCGCCGACCTTGGCCGCGGCGATGATCGCGGCGTCGGGTCTTTCCGAGGCGTAAAAGGCCTCCACCGCGGCCTGGTTCGCCAGGTCGAGCTGTGCCCGGGTCCGCACTACCAGCTCAATCCCGGGCTCCTTGGAGAAGCGGCGGACTAGGGCGGAACCGACCATGCCCTGGTGGCCTGCGATGAAGAGTTTCATGGTCTGGAATGTTGAAAAGCCGGAATCCCCTCCGGTTGCGACCAAAAAGGGCCCGGAACGGCACCCAGGCAGGTTCGGATTGCACGGAACCGCTGTCTATGTAAAGGTTCTGAAAGGATATGCCCCCCCTGGTTTCACCACGCCACCTGGCGACCCGGTTTCTGATTCCTTTGGCCCTTTTTGCCGGAGCCGACTGGGTTTGTGCGCAGGAGCCCCCCTCTCAGGCGGCGCAGAACACCCCCACGGCCCTTGCTTCCGCCTCGGCCCTGGCGCCGAAGCCCGCGGCGGCCCAGCCCAAGAGGACCGAAGAGAGGCAGATCACAGACGCCGACATCGCCAACGCGCTCGTGGACAGCATGCCAAAGTACAACCCCCCGAAGCCGGACGACGGCCCCCTGACCTCCGACCCGTCCGCAGAGACGGACCAGCCGAAGAACGGGATCATCCGCCTGCCGAAATACCAGGTCTTTCGCGACAGGTCGCCTGTGTTCACGGAGAGGAACAGCTACACCAAGGAAGGCCTGGAGGCGCTCGCCATAAAGAGGTACCTGGGCGATTGGGACTCCAAGGTCCTCGACCGGTGGAGCATCCCCTTCCTGACGATGTCGGCGGGCGACCGCGCCCTCCAGATGTACAATGAGGACGAGCGGCTTGCCAACATCCGCGACCTGAACTCGGAGGCCTACATCATCTCCGCCACCGGCGACCCGGCCGAGGGGGAATTCATCAAGAAGGCGACACAGGACACGTACATGCGATCCATGGACTGGGGATGGGGGGCGAAGGGAAGCCTGGGCTTGGGGGCCGACCTGGGATACTGACGCTCCGGCCGCACAGATGCCAAACCCCGAGAACGTAATCCTGGGAGAGCTGCTGAACTCCGAGAGGTGCTGGGTTTCCGGGGCCGCTCTGGCGGGCAAGCTCGGCGTGAGCCGCGTCGCGGTGTGGCACCATATGGAAAGGCTGCGGGCGGAGGGGTTCCAGTTCGAGGCGAGAAGGGCGCGCGGTTACCGCCTTCTCTCGCCCCCCGGGAGGCTGCACGCGGGCCTGATCGACCTCCAGGTAAAGGTGCGCCCGCGAGGCTTCAGCCTCCTGCTCCTGGACGAGGTCGACAGCACGAACGACGAGGCTGCCCGCCAGCTCGGGGCCGGAAGGCAGGCGCCGTTTGCCATCCTCGCCCGGCGCCAGACCCAGGGACGCGGCCGTTTTGGGCGGTCCTGGCACAGCGAGGCCAACGGGAACCTCTATGCAAGCTTCGCCTTCCGGCCCCGGGTGCCCCCTGCCGGCATGACAACCTTCACGCTTTGGATGGGGGTCAACGTCTGCGAACTCCTGGCAAACTTTGCGCGGGTCGTGCCCGGGCTCAAGTGGCCGAACGACATCCTCTTCAACGGCCGCAAGGCGGGCGGGATGCTGACCGAGGCGCGGGTTGACTCGGACCAGATCCGGGATCTGGTCTTCGGCCTTGGGCTCAACGTCAACAGCCCGGCGCAGGGATGGCCGGCGGAGCTCGGCGGGCAGGCGATCTCGCTCTCCGAGGTCACGGGCACGCCGCTGGATTTCAACCGCCTCACCGCCGCCCTGGTCGGCCGCGTGCTGCTGGCCTATGAGCGCTTTGTCGATGGCGAGCACAAGAGGACCCTCGTGGACATGTGGCAGCGCTACGACGTGCTGGGCGGGAAGCGCATCACCGTCGTGGAGGGGGGGCACCGGCATTCCGGGATCATGGCGGGGGTCGACGATGACGGTGCGCTGCTCCTTCGCGACGACCATGGCCGCAGGCAGCATTTTCGCGCCGGCGAGGTGACCCTGGAAAAGGACAGCCCGCGCTGAGCATGCCAGCCCCCCTTCCCCCTGCCATCGAGGTCTCACGGCTCGTCAAGTCGTACGCGGGCATGACCGCGGTGGACGACATCAGCTTCACCGTGGCGCGGGGCGAGGTGCTCGGCTTCCTGGGGCCCAACGGGGCCGGCAAGTCGACGACAATGCGCATCCTGACCGGATATCTCCCTGCGACGTCCGGTAGCGTGAGCATCTGCGGGTACCCGGTCGCGACACAGCCCGACGAGATCAAGCGCCGCGTGGGTTACATGCCCGAGAACAACCCGCTGCCCGGGGACATGCGGGTGAGCGAGTACCTGTACTTTCGCGGACGCCTGAAGGAGGTACACCGGCGGAAGCTCGGCCCCCGGCTCGACGAGGTGCTCGAGCTTTGCGACCTCAAGAGGGTCCGCCACTCGATCATTGGCCGGCTGTCCAAGGGCTATCGCCAGCGCGTGGGCATCGCAGAGGCGATCCTGGCCGAGCCCCCCGTCATCATCATGGACGAGCCGACGATCGGGCTCGACCCGCACCAGATCCTGATCGTGCGGGACCTGTTCGCGGGCCTGCGCGGACGCATGACCGTGATCATCTCGAGCCACATCCTTGCCGAGATCGAGGTCACCTGCGACCGGGTGCTCATCCTGAACCGCGGCCGGGTTGTCGCCCAGGGCGCACCAGCCGCGCTGCGCAGGGAGATCCTGGGCCTGACGACCTACCGCCTCGAAATCGCCGGAGATGCGGCGCGGCTCACCGCCCTGCTGGTGGCCTTCGACCCCATGCTTCGCGTGGCGAGGCAGGAGGAACCCGACGCGGATGGGTTCCGGAAGGTTACGCTCACCACCGAGCGCGCCGAGGAGCTCGGCGAGCCGCTCCTGAGAGCCCTCCTCTCCCAGAACCTGCGCGTGCGCGCGCTCAGCCGGGCGCAGCCCACCCTGGAGGACCTCTTCCTTGCGGCCACGCGGCGCAGCTGGGATACCGTGGATAAAAAATGAGGCATTTCTGGACCATACTCTCGCACGAGGTCCGCATGCTCCTGATCAACCCGAGCACGTACGTGGCCGCGTTCATCTTCCTGCTCGTCATGGGCTTTGTCTTCACGGGCATCCTCGAGAGCTACAGCCAGGCGCCGCAGGACGCGTCCCCGGCGATCGCCTTCTTCCAGTACTTCGCGGTGCCGGTGATGTTCATGGTGCCGCTCCTGACGATGAAATGCCTGGCCGAGGAGCGGCGCACCGGGACGATCGAGACCCTCTTCACGGCGCCGGTGACCACGACCGAGGTCGTGCTCGGGAAATTCGGCGCCGCCTACGGGTTGTACATGACCCTATGGATCGCGACCGGTGGATTCTTTTACGTGCTCCGGAGGTTCTCCGGGGACCCGCACCTGCTCGACCTCGGCCCGCTGCTCGGCGGGTACCTCTTCATCGCCGTGTCCGGACTTCTGTTCATTGCGATCGGCGTCCTTGCAAGCTCATTCGCCCGCAATCAGGCGGTGGCCGGCATCCTCTGCTTCGCGATGCTCTTCCTCCTCATCTTTGTCGGGGGCTACTACCTTCCCGACGCATCGTGGCTCAACAGCGACGCCCTACACCCCCTGAAGACCGCTGTGGACTACGCCCAGATCTTCCAGCACAGGGAGGACTTCACCCGGGGCGTGGTCGACACGCGCCAGCTGCTGTTCTACCTGAGCGGCACCGTCCTGGCCCTGATCTTCAGCATCCTCAGCGTGGAGGCCCGGCACATGCACAGCTGAATTTTGCGCCATGACCGCCTTCGACAGCTTTCGCAGCGCGCGCTGGATCCGGACAGCGAACCTCGTGGTCCAGGCCGTCCTGTTCCTCACGCTCTTCGGCGGCCTGAACTACCTTGCGGGCAACCACTCCTGGCGCTTCGACCTCACCAGGTACCGGCGTTACTCGCTCTCGCCCGAGACGCTGGCCTACCTGCGGGAGCTGCGCGGCCCCGTGCGGGTTGTCGTCGCCGAGGGGGAGGGCGATGCGAGTCCGGAGATCCGCGGCCTGCTCCGGGAATACGCGTACGCGACCGAGCCCAACCCGGACGGGCGCATTTCCGTGGAGTACCTCGACGTCTTCAAGGACCGCCGCGAGGTCGAGAAGCTTGGCCTGGACCAGACGGGCGAGGTGCTGGTCATCGCCGGCGAGAACACGATCAAGCTGACCAGCGGTGAGCTGTACTCGGTGGAAGGCCGCGAGCGGCGTGCGTTCATCGGGGAGCAGGTGGTCACCGGCGCCATCCTCACCGTGTCGGACCCCGGTCGGAAAAAGGTGTACTTTCTCACGGGACATGGCGAATTGCGCCCGGACGACATCGATTCCGCCCGGGGCCTGTCGACGGCCCGCGACCAGCTGCGCCAGCGCAACTTCGATGTCGACGTCGTCGACCTCTCGGCGGCCAGGAGGATCCCCCAGGATGCGTCGCTTCTGGTCGCCGTCGCCCCCCAGAGCCCGTTCTCGGCCTACGAGAAGGAGCTGCTCCGCCAGTACCTCGGCAACAACGCCGGAAGGCTGATCCTGTTCCTGTCGCCCGGCTATCCCCATGGCCTTTCGGACCTGCTGCTCGACTGGGGCGTGACGGCGGACGACGACCTGGTCCTGGACAACGGCGCCGAAAACATGACCGAGGACGGCGACCTCATCATCAGGGACTTTCCGCGGCACCCGATCACCCAGACCCTGGTCAATTACGGGATCCTGCTTCGGGTGGGCCCGGCGAGCACCGTCCGGCCCGACCCGGCTCGGGCGGCCGGCTACGGGCTTTCCACGGTGGCGCTCGCCCTCTGCTCGCCCACGGCCTGGGGCGAGGTCAACTACCGGTCGCGGGGGCAGGCCGTGTACAATCCCGGGATCGACCTGCGGGCCCTCCCCGGAGCAGGCACGGCCGACAGGCTCCCGATCGCGGTCGCCTCCGAACGCGTCGCCACCCGCGACAACCTGCCGTTCAGCGTGCGCGGGGGCCGGCTCGTTGTCTTCGGGACCGGCGACCTCATCGCCAACGCCCGGATTGAGAACGCAGGGTCGCTCAACATGCTCCTGGGAGCCGTGAACTGGCTGGCGGACCGGGACACCGAACTGAACATTCCAGCCCGCCCCATTGAGCGCTTCCAGCTCTCGCTGAGCGCCGGCGAGCTGCGCAAGCTTCGCTTCACCATCCTCCTCGCGCTGCCCGGGGCTGCCATCCTCCTCGGGCTCGCAGTCCACTGGACGAGGCGCACCTGAAAAACCAAACCACCATGCGCACGAAAGTCACTGTCGTACTGCTGCTGCTGAACGCAGCGCTGTTCCTGTTCATCTTCCGATTCGAGGGCGACTGGCGCACCGAGCGGGCAGCGCTCGAGGTGCGGCGGCGCGTCCTCGGTGCGGAGGCCGCCGACATCCGGGCCCTGACCGTGACGGGGCCCACCGGGTCGTACAGCCTGGAGCGCCGCGGCGACACGTGGTTCCTCGTCCGCCCCATCGAATGGCCGGCGAATCCGCATGCCGTGGGCCGGATCATCAGCGAACTCCAATTCCTGGAGCAGTCCGCCAGCTTCAGCGTGGCCGAGCTGAACGGCAGCAGCCAGTCCCTGGCCGACTACGGACTGGACCAGCCGAAGATCGTCGTGACCTTCACTTCGGGCGGGCCCGACACGACCGGGACCCCGCCGGAGACGACGACGCTTCGCCTGGGCGATGTGACCAAGGTGGGCGACCGCCTCTACCTGCTCACCGCGGACGGAAAGCGGATCGACGTGGTGGGGCGCGAGCTCGCCGACAGCCTTTCCCTCCAGGTTGACCAGATTCGGGCTGACACGCTGCTGACCATCCCGGTGTTCGAGGCGAGCTCGCTCAACCTTCAGATCGGCGCACCCGCAGGGGTGAGGGTCCGGATCCGGCGGGATCCCGATCGCTGGCGCTTCGAGACGCCCATCCTGGCGCGGGCCAGCACGGACGCGGTCAAACTGGCGATCAACGACCTCGACGCCCTGCGCGTGAAGGGCTTCGTGCCGGCGGGCCCGTCCCTGCCGGCGCCGGCGGCGGCGCCCGCCCTGCGCGTCACGATCGAGGGAAGAAACCGCCGCGAGACCCTCCTCATAGGGCAGCCCGTGAACCCGTCGACGGCGCCGGGGAGCGACCGTGAATACTATGCCCAGTTGGAGGACCGGGCGGCCCTGTTCACGGTGGTCATCCCGGGTGCGCTGATGGGCACGCTGCAGGACGCGCAGGAGAAGCTGCGCGACACCCATGTTCTCGACCTCGATCCCGATGCCGTGACGGCGATCACCCTCTCCGAACCCAACCGGCCCGACCTCAGCCTTGAACGCCTCGAACCCGTCGGGCCGAACCAGCCGGCCGGCCCGGCCGGCTGGCAGATCGTGCTTCGGGGCGGCGGCGGGCACGGCCCGCAGACCCGCCCCGCGGACGCGGACGCGGTCCGCCGGCTTCTTTCCAAGCTTTCCCAACTGACCGCCGACAGGTTCCTGAGCGACGCCCCGCAGGCCGCTGACCTTGAAAACTGGGGCTTCAACCGGCCGGAGCGCGAGGTCACCCTTACGATGCAGCCTCCGCCCCCGGGGTCCCGGATCGCAGGGGTCTCCTCGCCGTTGGTCCTGCAGATCGGCGTGGCCAACCCCCGCGACAACCGGGCCTACGCGCGCCTGGCGAGCGAGTCCTCGGTCTATGTCGTCGATCCCGACATACTCAGGGAGACGGCCGTGACCCCGAGGGCCTGGCGCGACCGGCACCTGCGGGACCTGCCGGTCGGGGCGGCCATTACGGGCCTTACCCTCACCAATCTTGCCACGGGAGCCGCGGTTCTCAACTGGACGGCGGTCGCAGGGGCGCCACCGCCTCCCGATGCGGTCCAGACCGTCCTCTCCCGGCTTCGCACCCTTCGGGCGCAGGGCTTCGAGGCTGATTCGTTCACCGACAAGGTCAACGCGGACGGCGAGGAGAAGCCCTGGAAATTCCGCCTCGATGCCGTCGTGTCGCTCCCGGGAGGGGAGGGGCGCGAGCAGACGAGCGTGAGCACGCTCCTCCTCTCGGACCGGCTGGGCGCCTCGCGCCAGATCGCCGGGTCCCGCGAATTCGACGCGGACTTCGACGTCGAGCAACCGCTGCTCGACGCCCTCTGGACGCTGACCTATGGGGCCCGTGATCCCGGCCCGCCGCAGGCGCCGGCCGGACGCTGAAACGCCGTCCGCGCAGCCGAGCCGACGCATGAAGCCTCGCATCCTCCAAGCCTGCCTGGTCGGCGCGCGCGCGTGCGGGTCGTGGGCCGCCACGATTGCGGTCTGGACCTTCTGGCTCTTCCTCGTGGTCCTGGCGGCGGCCCAGGTCTACATTGCCACGACGCGGCAACTCGAGCTGCCGGGCTTCGTGGTGCGCGAAATCGAGGCGCGCCTTGCGGCGTCCGGCCTGCATGCGGAGTTTGGGAAGACCCTCTTCGACCCGTCGGGCCGGATCCTTGTCCAGGACGCCCGCCTGACCCTGGCCCCGTACGATGAGCCGGTCGTGACCGCGGACGCCGCCTACGTGCGGGTCCGGCCGTGGGCGCTGATCGCCGACCGGTTCGAGCCCCTCGAAGTGCGTGTGACGGGGATGAGCATCAGGGTGCCGTCGATGCTTTCGCCATCGGGCCGGAGCGAGGAGGTGGTGCGCGACCTCGATGCCTCGTTCGTGCCGGACGGCTCCGACGTCAGGGTCCAGTACCTGACCTGCCGGATCGGCAACCTGGACTTCCTCGCGCGCGGAGCGCTCCGGCTCGGGGGATCGCGACCGGGCAGGCGGGCCCCGCTTCCCCTGACGGAGGTCCTGGCGAGGAACTATGTCCTGGTCACCCGCGGAATCGGCGCGGCGATGTCGGGCCTTGGCGCGCTGGAGAACCCGGTGCTCCGGGCGACGTTCACGCCGTCGGGAAGAAGGGGCACCCTTGCGGACCTCGGGCTGCTTGCCAGCGGCATCCGGATGGCGGAGCCGGTGGCATTCCAGGCGACGGACATCCAGGCCGCCACCACGGTCTCCCTTCACAAGCGCGGAACATCGCCCTTCGAGATCAGCCTCGATGTCGGCAGGATTGCACTGCCCGGCGGCGGGTCGGCGAGCGGGCTCCGGGCCCGCATTCGCGGCACGCTGGACGCCGACCACGGGCGCCTGGAACCCGAGACGGTCGACGTGACGGCCGGGGCCGCGGAAGCCAAGGGGCTCGTGTTCGCCGCCCCGTTTGCCTCCGTCGAACCCGGGCCCCTGCCCAGGCTTCGTGTCGAGGCCTGCGGATTGCTGCTCGGATCCCCGCTTGCGATCGGGGTCGATGCCGACCTGAAGGCCCGGACCGCCTACGTGCGCTATGACGGCGCGCTCGAGCCCGCGCTGGTCGACACCGTTTCCGCGCGCTTCCACCGGGATCTCCGAAAGTTTGCCGACCCCGGGTCGCCCATCGAGGTTTCCGGCGGCGCCGAACTGGGGCCGGGATGGAAGTTCATGCGGACGACCGCCCGCGTCGCGACCCACGGCATGAGGATCAGGGCCGTGACCCTGGACGATGTGAGCGGCCGCGTCGACTTTGACGGGCGCAGGTTTCTCGCCACTGACGCGCGGGTCCGGTCCGGGGAGAACTTTGCGCGGGGGACCTACAGTCAGGACCTCCCGACGGGCGAATACCGCTTCGTGCTCGAGGGCGCCCTCAGGCCCATGGCGCTCTCCTCGTGGTTTCCCCAATGGTGGCCGGCGCTCTTCGGCAACTTTGTGTTCCCGGCGGAGGCGCCCCGGGCGAGCGTGGACCTGCAGGGCCATTGGCGGGACAAGGGCCGCAGCAGCATGGCCTTTGTCCAGGTGGATGGCGCGCACCCGGTCGTCCGGGGGGCGGCCTTTGACCGCGTGCGCACGCTCCTGTTCGTGCGCCCGGTGTTCGTCGACGGGATCGAGGTTCGCGCGGAGCACGGTGCCGGGGCCGCTGCGGCGACGTTCTTCCGCAGGACGACCCCCGGACCGGACGGAATCCATCACCTCGAATTCGAGGCGACGTCCTCCCTCGATCCGCTCGACCTCGAAAGGCTTCTCGGCAAGCCCGGGACGGTCGAGGCCGCCCATCTGGTGTACGCGCGGCCGCCCGTGCTCAGGGTCGACGGCACGGCCGATCTCCCCAAGAATGCGGGCGCGCCGCACCGCGCCGCGCATGTGAGCGTTCAGTCCGAGGGCCCGCTCACCCTGTTCAACTGGCCGCTCGATCACGTGGCCTTCACCGCGGACCTGCGCGACGACGACTTGAGGATCGAGCCCGTGACGGCGGCATTCGCTGGGGGGACCGCCTCGGGCCGGCTCGAGGTCCGGGGGACGGGCCCCGACAGGCGGGTGTCCTTCACCGCAAACTGCCGCAACGGGAGCCTGGGGCAGGCCGTCGTGGCGGCCGAGGGGTTCATCGCCGGGCGCAAGCGCTCGCGCCCCAGGGCTGCGTCCACCTTCCTGGGAGACAGGGCCAGCGTCCGCTTCAACCTCGACGTATCCGCGGACGGCCGGTACGGGGATCCGTTCAGCTACCATGGGGGAGGGCAGGCGATGCTGGAGGGGCCGGAGCTCGGCCAAGTGCGCATGCTCGGGCTGCTCTCGGACCTGCTCAAGTTCACGTCGCTTCGCTTCACGTCGGCGCGCGGCGAGTACAGGATCGACGGACGCCAGCTGGTGTTCCCGAACATCAAGGTGACCGGCGCCAACTCCGACATCGACGCCCACGGCACCTATTCGCTCGACCGGCACGAGCTCGACATCAAGGCCAAGATCTATCCCTTTGGCCAGAGCAAGCTGCTGCCCGAGATGCTCGTGGGCGCCGTGCTCTCGCCGCTGTCGGACGTCTTTGAGATGAGGCTTACCGGCAGCGTGGAAAAGCCCTCGTGGAGCCTGGCGAAGGTGACCAAGCCGGTCCAGCCCCCCCCGGCTCCGCCGCCTCCCAAGGCTCCCGTGCCGGCCGCCCAGGCGGCGCGATGAAGGGCATTGCATGGCGCAAAACGCCATTGCGGGAACCGCGCAATCTGATTCAGTGGCTGGCGTTCCCGCCCGGGAACGCCGGGGATTCTTATTAGGTAAACGCCATCATGCCAACCCTTCCGACCATGCCGCGCCGAAAGTGGCTAGAGGAGGCATCCTGGCTTCTGGCGCTGGTCCTCGCCGGAATCGGCGCAGCGGGGGTTTCCGGCCTGTTGCACCTGGACTGGAACATTCCCATCTGGAAGACCCTGTCGGAGATCAGGTTCGAGCCTGCGCTCGTCTTCTTTTCCGTCGGGCTGGTGCTGGTGGGGCGCGAGCAGGGATGGCGGTCCGCCGGGTGGCTGGCGCTGCTCCCGGCGGCCCTTTCCTTTCTCAGGCTCGCGGAGTGCCTGTTCAACCGGGACCTGGGAATCGGCTCACTGCTGGCCCGCGACGCGGGTCTCGACGCGGCGCCGCAGTTGGGAAGGATCGCGGCCATCACGGCCATGTGCCAGTGCCTCGGTTCGCTCACGCTCGTCTGGCACGCCTGGGGGCCGCGTCCAAGGGTGAGGCTGTTCACCGAGGCCGCCGCGGGCTCGGTGCTGGCCTCGGTGGGCCTTGCGACGATGCTGGGCTATGCCAGCGGGTTCTCGTCCGTCTACAACTGGGGTCCGGACACGGCCACCCAGCCCGTGACCGCCGTCGCGCTGATCGTCTTCGGCGTCGCCCTGGTCCTCCTGGCGCTTCGGGAGAATCGCCGCACAGGTGAGGGGCCGCCGGAATGGACCGCGATTCCCGCCGTCATCGGTAGCCTGATGATCACGTTGATCATCTGGATGGGGCTTCGCGAGCGCGAGTTCGAGTACGTCAACATCCAGACCCAGACGAACATGGACCGCCTGGCCCAGAAGGTGACCTATGCGCTGGACTTTGAGACAGGCCAGATCGAGCGCCTGGCCCGCAACTGGGGCGACGCCCCGGACAATGATTCCGCCCTCTGGGAGATAGACGCCACGACCCAGATGCGCGAATCGGCGCCCTCCGGCTGCGTCTCCATCGAGGAGATCGACACGACCAACCACACCAAGTGGGCGAGCCAGGGCAACGAGGGGGCGATCTTCTACGACCATCTTTCCGATCCCGCGAGGCGCGATGCCATCGAGAGGGCGTTTTCCGAAAGCCAGCCCGCCGTCTCGCCAACGACGTCGATCCTCGGCCGCCCCAAGGCGGGCTTCGTCATCTACGCGCCGATCACGCGCGGGGGCCATCCGGGCGGCTTTGCCGCGGCCGAGTACCTCTACTCCCAGTTCATCACGAACGTCGTCTCCGACCAGAAGCTCTCGGACGACTACCACGTGACGGTTTCCGTAGCCGAAGACACGGTGTTCGACGCCGGGCCGAACCCGACGCACAGCAACGCGCTGCGTGTCGAGAGGCAGTACAAGATCGCCGACCGCTATGTGGGCGTGAGCATGACCCCGTCGGAAAAGACCTACGCCCGGGACCGCCGCTTCCTGCCGGAATTCGCCCTGGCGGCGGGCATCGGCGTGACCTGCCTCCTGGGCCTGGTCGTGCACCTTGCCCGCAGGGCCCTGATCGGACGCCTCGCGGCCGAGCACTCCAACCAGCAGCTCCAGCGGGAGAATGAGGAGCGCCGCCGCGTCGAGGCCCGGTTGAAGCTGTCGGACGAGCGACTGCGCCTCGCCCTCGACTCGACCCACATCGGGATCTACGAGTGGAACCTCGCCTCGAACCAGGTCTACTACAGCCCCGGCCTGTGGGCCCTGCTCGGCTACGAGCACAGCCGGATGCCGACCTCCTTCGACGCCTGGCGGTCGCTCGTGCACCCCGAGGACCTTCCCCTGATGCGGGCCCGCTCGGACGAGCAGCTCGCGGGTACGGTCGCGCTGATCGACCTCGAGTACCGGGTGCGCGCCCGCTCGGGCGATTGGCGCTGGGTGTACATGCGCTCGAAGTCGATCGCCGACTCCGATTCGGGTCCGCCGACGCGCATCGTCGGCACCGTGCAGGACGTCACCAGCCGCGTCGAGACCGAGCACCAGCTGCGGCGCGCCAAGGCGGAGGCCGACGAGGCGTCCCGCGCCAAGAGCGAGTTCCTGGCCTCGATGTCCCACGAGATCCGGACCCCGATGAACGGCGTCATCGGCATGACGAGCCTGCTCATGGACACGGAGCTGACCTCCGAGCAGCGCGACTTCGCGAACACGATCCGCACTTCCGGCGAGGCACTCCTGGGCCTGATCAACGACATCCTCGATTTCTCGAAGATCGAGTCGGGCAAGATGGACCTGGAGCAGGTTCCCATGGAGATCGTCTCCTGCCTGGAGGACGCGCTCGACCTGTTTGTCGTCCAGGGTTCGGCGAAGAAACTCGAGATCGGCTACCATATCGCCTCGGACGTGCCGCCCTGGATCATCGGCGACGTGACCCGCCTGCGCCAGGTCATCGTGAACCTCGTGCACAATGCGGTGAAGTTCACGCCGAAGGGCAGCGTCTCCGTGGAAGTCCGCAGGGCCGAGTCCGCGGCGGCGGCCCCCGGCCGCATGTTCCTCGAGTTTGCCGTGCGCGACACCGGGATCGGAATCCCGGCCGACCGCGCCGACCGGCTGTTCAAGGTCTTCAGCCAGGTCGATTCGTCCACCACGCGCAAGTATGGCGGCACCGGGCTGGGCCTGGCCATCTGCCGGCGCCTGTCCGAACTGATGGGCGGCGGCATCCGCGTGGAGAGCGTGGCCGGCAGCGGATCGACGTTCATCTTTGACATCCTGACCGAACGGGTCGAGCCGCCGGCAGGCATCGAGCATCCCCCGGGGCCGCCGTCGCAGCTGCGGGGCGCATGGGTTCTCTGCGTCGAGGACCACCCGGTCACCCAGGCCAGGCTCTCCACTCTTTTCGACGCCTGGGGGGCTACCTGTGTCATCGCGCCGGATGCCGGAGCCGCCGCCCGGCTTGCGGCCGCGATGCCGAATCTCCCGATCCTCGCGGTCGTGGACGACGACCGCACGGGGGACGTGCGGCCCCTCTCCAAGCTGGCCCAGGTCAAGTGCCCCCGCATTGTCATGCTGCCATTCGGCGAGACGGCGTCGCCGCCCCTCGTCGACGACCTGCCCTGCGTGAGCATCTTCAAGCCGCTCAAGAATGCGGCCATCCTCCAGGCGGTGACCACGCTGCTCAAGTCCTCCGCGGCGGCAACCGCCTCGGTGGCGCGGCCCGTCGACAGGATCCTCGGCGAGGCCATTCCTCTGCGCGTGCTGCTCGCCGAGGACAACCCGATCAACCAGAAGGTCGCACTGCGTTTGTTGGAGCGGCTTGGGTACCGCGCCGACGCCGTGGGCAACGGCATCGAGGTCGTCGCTGCCCTCGAGAACCGCCACTACGACCTGGTGCTGATGGACGTCCAGATGCCCGAAATGGACGGTTTCGAGGCAAGCCGCCGGATCCGCCTCGCGCTTCCGCCGGCGCGCCAGCCAAAGATCATCGCGCTCACCGCCAACGCCATGCAGAGCGACCGCCAGCTTTGCATCAACGCCGGGATGGACGACTACATTTCCAAGCCGGTCAAGCTTCAGGAGATCGCGGACGCGATCCGCCGGCAATTCAAGACCCAGCCGGCCACGGTACCGAGCGGCGAACACGCCGCGGTCTAGCAAACGCTGGCGGAGAGGTTCCGAATCTCAGCGGCACGCGACGGGAAGGCCGCGAGATTTCGCATTTCGAGCGGGTCGTTCTCCAGGTCGAAGAAGAGCCACGGCGAGCCGTCCCCGCCAAGGACGAGCTTCCGGTCGCGTCCGCGGACTCCGCGCCAAACCCGGTCGCACTGGTGGGGCTGCCGGACCACGCTCGGCATCGAAATTGCAGCGAAGTCGCCCGCGGGTTTCCACTCCCGGCCGTCGACCGCCGCCAGCGTGTAGGCCGGGAGGTCGGAGAGGGATATCGGGGCAGGGCTTATCCCGCGCCCGGTCCCACCGGTTCCAAACCTGCGGGCAATCATTGGGACCCTGACACTCTCCTCGTGGGGCCAACCCTTGCGAAACAAGCCGTGGGACCCATGCATGTCGCCGTGAACCGACGTGAAGATCACAAGCGTGTCTCCGCCGGCGGCGTTCTCGACCAGTCGCCCAACGGCGCGATCTGTGGCCTCCGCATGGGCGTAATACCCGGCGAGTTCCCTTCTTGCCCTTTCCTCGACAGCTCCGCCGGTCGGCACGTTGGGACGCAACTGGATCTGCCCGGGATCCTGCGGCGCGATGTCTCCCGCCGGGGCGTTGTAGGGCGGGTGGGGGGCCTCCAGGCTCACGACGCAGAACCAGGGTTTGCCGGGCGGAGCGCCATGGAACCAGGCCGAAGCGCGGTCGCAGAGGATGTCCGCCTGGTAGCCCTCGAACCGCACGGGCTCCGGCAGCCGCGTTCCGTGGAGCCATGGGTCGTTTAGGAGAAAACCGCTTTCGAAGCCCTCCCAGAGGCCGAAGCCGCCGCGTGCCCCGGCCGGGACCACGACCCTGGCATGCGCCTCTCCGACAAGCGGGGCCGCCGGGTCGCGCCTCGCAAGGTGCCACTTTCCAAAGAATGCGGTCGAGTAGCCCCTGGCCGAGAGCTCGGTGGCGATGGTCGCGCTGCCCTCGGGCAGGGGATCGAAATAGTCGCGGACCCCGTTCTCGGGCGACGGTGCCCCCGTCAGCAGCGCCGCCCTGGCAAAAGGGCCGAAGGGATGGGGGGTGACCGCCTGCGCGAAGTTCACGCCCTCCGCAGCAAGGCTGTCGATGCAAGGCGTCCTCGCATTAAGATCGCCCGCGTAGCCGAACGCCTGCGCCCTCCATTGGGTCGTTACGATCCAGAGGATGTTTGGCGCGCGGGGCACAGCGCCACTCTCAGCATTATTTCGTGGCGATCCACCCCAAAACAACAAGGCATGGTCTTGTATGGTCGCCGCGATGAATCGTCCTTTCACATCAATTGAGGGTAGTGTGTCAGTTTGCCTTAAATCAGGAAGGGATGCCTGTCTTCGTGGGTAGGAACGCCCAGCCCCGCGGGTAGGGACGCCCGTCTCCGCGGGTAGGGACGCCCGGCTCGGGCGTCCGGGCCCACCCCTGACTCTGACCGAGCCAACAATCGCGTCCGGATCTGCGACTGGCCCCTCGGGATGCCCGGACGGCCGGGCCGGCCGTCCCTACCTCAAAACGCCCGGCCTGAGCCAGCTAGTCCAAACTGACCCGCTACCCAACTGGGCCGAAATCCGGCGTGTGGAGCGGGTACGGTGCGCGCTGTATATCACCGGGAAAAGATCCAGTTAGGGTCGCTCAAGATTGATGTAAGTCAGCAAGGAGCCGTTTCCAGCCCCAGCGCGGTCTGTGCCGTCGGCATCAATTGCGATGCCGGGTTCCAGCAATCGGCATCGAACCGTCGCAATCTCCAATCGATTCCCTGTCTCGGCTCCGTACCAAAGCACCTGCCGCACGAATCGTGAATCGTCTCTAAGGCTAAGCCAGTCGATCTTGCCCGATTCTGGGTTCAGATGAATTGCCGCTGGGCTCCCAACCCGGCCAAACTCGAGCTGGTTTCCAATCTGAACCAGCGAGCGGTCTTGCAAACGAAAGGCCGAGGTTCCCAAGAAGTCTGCGCAAGGGCATACCTCTTGGCGGCCGATTTCGGTCAACCCGCCGTCGAACGATATCAAGTTTGTCCTGTCGGCGTGTCGGGGAGCGCCAATGAGTTGTATGGGCAGACCATCGTTGGGGGGGCGGACGAGTTGGTAGTGTCCGGCAATTGGACGGCGCGATACCGGATGTCCCGTGCCATCCGCGACAATGATCTCGGTCTCATTCGTGTCGGAAATCGATAGGACAAGTTTGTCGCCCAGTGCGACCAGCCCAAGGTCCCCGATGTTTACGATCGGGCTTACGTCCTTTTCTGGAATGTAATGCTCGGCGCTCAGGCGGCCTTGGGCATCCAGGGTCGCGAGCCAATAGAAGTTGTCTACAATCGGCCTGAGCCCCGGCTCTACCTTGCGAATGACCTTGTAGGCAACTCCAAGCAGGGCGGCCCCGTCGCGTGTGCTTGTGCATTCCACAACCGTGAACTGGATCTGTGGTGCGTCTGGCGGGTTGGCGCCAAACCAGCCCTCATGTTCAACGGCCCCGTTTGATGAATTGAGGCGGAGCGTAAAATACTGCGGCTTTTGGCTGCCCGAGGGCCTTGGCATATGGCCGACTACCAGGATTCCGCCGTCCGCCAAGAGTATGGGGGCATAAAGCACGGGCTGGATGCTCTTCACGTTCGCGGAAGGCGCCAGCTCATCCTCCGCTGACACTGTCCGTTGCCAGACTACATGGCCGGTGTCGCCACTGACCCGCGCAATCCATCCAGTCGTAGAAACGCGCCCTGTCACAACCACATCGGTCCCGCCCAGTGCTGCAATGCCCGCAGGCATGATCAAAGGATCCCCGTCCAAGCGGATCGGCACAGATCGTTCAAGAACGAGCGCCGAAGCGCCAATTGCGATCGGGCACGCGGACACCAAGACAGCCGCAAAGACTGCGCCTATCAGGGTTCGGGCTATCTTCTCCATGAAGAAGGACAAATTCAATCGGGGCGCCCAGCTTGAGGATGCCCCTGTCAACACTGACTTTGCCTTAATGTCGAGAGCCTGAGTTCACTTGTAGGGAGTCAGTTTGCTTGAAATCGGGGGAGGGGCGCCCGTCTCCGCGGGTAGGGACGCCCGGCTCGGGCGTCCGGGCCCGCCCCTGACTCTGACCGAGCCAACAATCGCGTCCGGATCTGCGACTGGCCCTTCGGTATGCCCGGACGGCCGGGCCGGCCGTCCCTACCTCAAAACGCCCGCCTGAGTCAGCTAATCCAAACTGCCCCACCACCAGTTCACTGCAGCGACAGCGGCATGGCGTGGACGCGGGCCGCGAGGGCGTCGATCAGCCGGCCGGTGTGCTGTGCGCCCGTGTCCTTGCCGGTGTTGATGACCGTCGCCGCCGAGAAGTTGCCTATCAGGGCGCAGTAGTCGCTGTTGACCATGATGCCGAGCAGCTCGCCGGTCTGGCTGAAGACAAGGTCGCCGCGGGAGGGGGCGAAGTCGCCAAAGACCCGCTTGAACAGGCGGTTGTCCACCTGGACGTAGCCCGGGTGGTCCGCGTCCAGCTTGAATCCCACGGTCCCGTAGCCCTTGTCCCCGGCGCTGATGAGGACGGCCTCGGGGAACTTGAACGGATTCTTGGCGATTGGATACACCTTGGCCCCGAGCGCGGCCGCCTGGTCGGCACTCACCGGGAGCGCGACGATCCGCGGGTCGAGCGTGAGGAATTCGACCGAGCCCGCGGGCACATGGAGGCCAGGGGCGCGGTCCAGCGTGACGCTGACCTGCGACCAGTCGTCGCCGGGCGCCTCGAATGAGAAGAGCGTGTCCTCCGCGTGCATGAGGGCGTAGACCTGATGCCCGTCCGTCGTCAGGACGGTCGCGATCTGCCGGTTCCTGAGCGCAGGCCCGAACAGCCCCTGGCGCGAGGCCGAGAACGTCGCGTCGACCCGGTGCTTCGTGAAGTCGTCGAACAGCACGTTGGCATTGACCGGCCGGTTGTCGCGGATCTCCTTCGTGAGCTCGCCCGAGTTCTGCGCAAGCTGGCCGACCCCCTGGGCAAGGCGCGTGGTCGACTGCTCCACCTGTGCCCGCTCGGCGCGCTCGGTTTCCACCTGGGCCTGCAGGTCCTTCGCCTTGTGCTCCAGGTTCTGCCGGTCCGCCTCGGCGACGACCACCGCGAGGGTGAGGCCCTCGATCTGTTTCTTCGCCTCGGCCTGCTGCTTCGCAAGGGTCTCGGCGGCCTGCCTCTGGCGTTCGGCCTCCGCGGTCTTCTCCTCAAGGTCGCGCTGCAGCTGGGCCAGCTGCTCCTTCGTCATGGCCGCCTCCTCCGAGGCGGTCGCGAGCTGGCGGCCCAGGTTGTCGGCGGTGTTCTGTGTGTCGGAGAGCGTGGCTCCCAGCTTGGCCTTTTCCGCCGCGAGGGCCGCCAGGCTCTGCTCCCGGGCGCCCAGGCTCGTATCGGCGTCGGCCAGCTTCCGGGCCAGCTGGTCGCGCGAGGCCCGCTCGTCGGCCAGCGACTGGCGCATGGTCTCGACGAGGTCCTGGTTGGGGGTCGCGGCGTTGGCCGCAACCTCGGGCACCGGAGGCTGCCTCGGGCGCGCCGGCTCCGCATTCTCCCACCGCGTGAGCGCGATCAGGTTGAGAAAGAGGAAGTCGACGATGAAAAGCAGCAGGGTCTTGTTCATGGTCAGCAGCCGGTCAGGCAGCCGGGGCAGCCTGGATTTCCAGGATGAGCTGGCGCTTGAAACCCCGCACGTGGCGGATCTTGACCAGGGCGACGCAGACGATGCCGAAGAGGTTCGACGAGTAGGCGGCGAGGAGATTGGGCGGCAGGACGCCGAGCACTTGCATGACCAGGGCGGCGGCGGTGCCCATCATCCCGACGTAGAGGCCGCTGTCGAAGAGGTTCTCCTCGTTCTCCATGAGGCGGAGCTTGAGGGGGGGCGGAACCGCCTGCCGGTCGATCTCCGCGATCTTGCGCAGGCAAATCAGGTACATCGCGACCTGAAGCAGTGCGAACAGGCCTATCGAAATGAGTGTGGTGGGATCCATGGTGGTTGTGGTTTGCAAGGGATGGGTGGGGGGGGCGGCCGTCGTAGCCACGAGGACCGGGAGCCTGAACTGAAGGCGAAATTCCGAGGGCGGGGAGGCCCGGAGCAGGTAGGGCTCCGTCCCCACGACGAGCAATGCCGCGAGCAGCGTCGCGAGGAGGCCGGCCCGCAGCGGCGGCGTCCGGCCGGATCCGCCCGGGGACACGATCCAGCGGTCCAGCCCCCGGAGCATGAGGAACAGGCCGGCCAAGCACCCGAGGTACTTGAGGGCGAGCGTCGCCTCAGGATGGGCAAGCACGAGGCCGCCCGCCGCCCCGAGGGAGGGGCCGGCAGCCCGGTTGACCGGCACCTGCCGGAGCAGGAGTTGGTCCGCCGCCCCGCGGCCGTCGGCCAGCGCCAGGCTCAGGTCCTCTGTGCCCTGCCTTCCGAATTGAAGCACGTAGGACGCAACGTGGTCGGCCGAATCCGTGAATAGGGCCGCGGCGTAAAAGACAGGCAGCTGGTCCGGGGCAACCCGGGCGAGGTGGGCGTACTCGGCGACGGTCTGCGTGCTCTCCGTGCGCCGCAGAAGCTCGCTCAACTGCACCCAGTCGAGCCTGCGCCCAAGAGCCAGCAGGTCGAAGAAGAAGGGTTCCAGCTCGCCGAGATCCCGGCTGGCGACCGCCGTTTCCGCGAGCGCGCGGACCTGGCGCTGCAGCCCCGGTGAGAGGTGCTCGTCCTGGTAGAGCGCCGCGGCGAGCAGCACGAGGGCGTCGAGCGGCTGTCCCCCGGGACGCGTCGCGGGGACGAATCGACCGGTCTGCCTCAGGCTGCGAAGGCGGAGCAGGTCCTGGACCCCGAGGGAGCCGGAATCCGACAGCGTCCGGAGCAGGTCCGCCCTGGCCTTTTCCGGGATGAAAAAGGTGAGGACCGGCGTGCTGGCCGTCCTGCCCGACGATGCGCGAAGGTTGAAGACCGGATCGAGCGACGGATCCCAGCCGCCCCAGGCGGCAAGCGCCGGCTGGCGCGCGGCGAGCCTGTCCAGTTCCGAGGCGAGGGCCGCCGCCCCGGGGTCGCCCACGCGGCGGGCGGCCGAGAGCACCAGGGCCGCGGGACCGATCTTCTCGGAATCGACCAGCTGGCGGCCGAAGCCGGAGAGCGACTGCGTTCCCTCGCCCCCGGTCTTGAGCAGGGCGGGGCTCACGGACTTGAGGTTGACCGGCAGGAGCCACGCGGTCGCGGCCAACGCGAGCCCGGCGGCCACGAGAAGAAACGCCCGCGGCGGGGGTTTCTTCAGGGATTCGGGCGGGCTCATGGCAGGAATCTCACTATTGGTTTGCGGGGCGGTCGGGTCAAATGCAGGCTTCCTCCAGCAACTGACCAATGGCCCTGACGATTGTTCATTACAACGATCCCATTTTGCGAAGGAAGGGGGAGGGGGTCGTCAGTTTTGACGCGGCGCTGGCGGCATTTGCCGCGGACATGATTGTAGCGATGCACGGGGCGGGAAACGGCATCGGCCTCGCGGCCCAGCAGGTCGGCCGGGCGAGGCAGGTATGCGTGGTGGACCTGCGGTCGCGCGAGACGCATTTCAACTGGAGGCTGGACTCCGCCAAGCCGCCGCTCGACCTGATCATGCCGATGGTGCTCGTCAACCCCGTGGTGTCCGTGGCCCGCGGCACGCCCGAGGCCCTGGTCGAGGAGGGATGCCTTTCGTTCCCCGAGATCCGTGGCGACGTCAGCCGGCCGGAGGCGATCACGGTGCGGTTTCAGGACGAGCGCGGCGTCCCCCACGAGATGACCTGCGACGGCCTGCTCGCGCGGTGCATCCAGCACGAGGTCGACCACCTGAACGGCGTGCTCTTCATAGACCGCATGGACAAGAAGGCCCGGGCCGCGGTCGACGAGGCCGTGAAGGCGCTTGCGAAAAAGACGCGCGCGGAACGGGCCGCCGCAAAGGCCGGCTGACAGCCTGTTAAAGGAGGTCGGCGGCCAGCTCGGCGAGGCGGGAGCGCTCGCCCTTGGTGAGCGTCACGTGGGCGGCGAGCGGCTGGCCCTTCATCCGGTTGTGGCAGTAGACCAGGCCGTTGCTGCGCGCATCGACGTAGGGGTTGTCGATCTGGGTCGGGTCCCCGATCAGCACGATCTTCGAGCCCTCGGAAATGCGGGTGATCACCGTCTTGACCTCATGGGGCGTCAGTTGCTGGGCCTCGTCGAGGATGAAGAACCGCCGGGCGATCGATCGGCCGCGGATGAAGCAGAGGGCCTCGATCTCAACAAGGCCGCTCTTCAGGAGGCGCTCGTACGGCTTCACCGGAAACCCGTGTCCGCCGCCCATGGTGGACGAGGAGGAGTGCTCCTCGCGCCTCCGGTCCTTCTTGCCGGACACTTTCTTCGAGACGAACTGGGGTTCCTTCGGCGGCTTCGAGGGCACCAGGACCTCAAGCGCATCGTGATAGGGTTGCAGCCAGGGCCGCATTTTCTCGTCCAGCGTCCCGGGCAGGAACCCGATGTCCTTGCCCAGCGCCATGATCGGCCTCGAGATCGACATGCCGTCGTAGCGGGAATTCTCGTCGTGCGTCTGGTGGAGGGCGCACACAGTCGACAGAAGAGTCTTGCCCGTGCCGGCCTTGCCGAAACACGTGATCATCTGGACGCTCTCGTCCAGGAGGGCGTCCATGAAGAACTGCTGCTCGAGATTGCGCGCCCGAATCGGGATTCCGCCGGGGGCCTTCACGAATTCCGGGAGTTTGAGCCGCCGGACCGCCCCCTCCCCGTAGTAGCGGGCGGGCATGGTCTTGCCCTCGTCGGAACGCAGGAGCACATACTCATTGACGCTCAGGTTGCGGGCGTCATCCCGGCCCAGGCCGAAGTGACCCTCCGAGCAGAACCGCTGCAATTCATAGATGGTGAGGGGGATCTCCCTGTAGCTCGCCTCCTCGACGAATTCCGGCACCTTGTCGTTGAGGTAGTCCTCGGACTCGAGGCCCACGGCGCGCGCCTTCAGCTGGACGTTCACGTCCTTGGTGACGAGGATCGTCGGAGGGGGGAACTGCTCCTGCACGAAGACGGCGGCCGCGATGATCCGGTTGTCCTTCTTTGTCATGTCCGGCAGCACTGCCCGCAGCCGATCGAAGGAAGGCGACCGGCGGCCCGGCTCGGCCAGATAGGGGTTGATGATCACCGACAGGGTTCCGCCGTTGGGAAGGTCGACGCCCTCCTGCATGGACCGGCGGTCGGGCAGGAGCTCCTGGAGGATGCGGTGGACGCGGCGGGCGTTGCGGCCCCGCTCGGTCGATTGCTCCCCCTTGATCGCGTCGAGCTCCTCCAACACCTCCACTGGTATGGCGAGGTTGTTCTCCTCGAACTTGAATATCGATTGCGGATCGTGAAGCAGAACGTTCGTGTCGAGCACGAAGGTCTTAACTTTTGCCGAAACCTTGATCCGCGGATTTGGGGCTAGCGCCCCGCGCAGGCTTTCCATCTGGGTGTGGATATGTTGTGAATAAGTGAGCGGGTTTCATGCCGGTTGTCCAACATTCAATTGTGAATTTGCAGCGTCTTTCCGGCGGAAAAATATGACATCGGGCGCACTTGCCTAGCGGGCCATGCCGTGCCAAGTTCCCACCCCTCCCGAATGAAACCCGCAAACGCCATGGCGAGCATGCACGCCTCAACCGGCCCGGCCGGGGATGCCTGTTTCTCGATTTAGGCCGATGGCGACTGCGGAGCTAGTTTCACCCGCGGTTGATCTGACCGCGGTCAACGGGACGCTTTCCCGGGCCTCGGCCGAGGATCGCATTGCCTGGGCGGCCGGGCAGTTTGGCGAACGGCTCGTGCTCAGCTCGAGCTTTGGGGCCCAGGCCGCGGTGATGCTCAGCCTTGCGACCCGTGTTGTCCCGGGCATCCCGGTGGTGCTGGTCGACACCGGCTACCTGTTCCCGGAGACCTACCGTTTTGCCGATCTCCTGACGGCCCGGCTGAAGCTCAACCTCAGGGTGTACAGGCCGGAACTCTCGGCAGCCTGGATCGAGGCCCGCCACGGGCGCCTCTGGGAGCAGGGCGTCCCGGGCCTCGAGGCGTACAACCGGATTGCGAAGGTCGAGCCCATGCAACGGGCCCTGTCGGAGCTTGGGGCCCGGGCGTGGCTGGCCGGTTTGCGGCGCGTGCAGGCGAGCAGCCGGGAGGCGCTGCCGGTGGCCGGGATGCAGGACGGCCGCGTGAAGGTCCTCCCGATCGTGGATTGGACGGACCGCGACGTGCACGCCTACCTCGAGAAGCACGGCCTGCCGTACCACCCGCTCTGGGACGAGGGGTATGTCTCGATCGGGGACGTCCACACGTCCAGGCCCGTGAGCGCGGGCCTGACGCCCGAGCAGAGCCGGTTCTTCGGACTCAAGCGCGAGTGCGGCATCCATGAGGAGGGAGCCAGCGGCTCCGGCATCTGACCCACCCGCATGTCCCACCTAGACGAACTCGAATCCCAGGGAATCTACCTCCTGCGCGAGGCGTTTCACTCCTTCGAGCGCCCCGCCATGCTCTGGTCGATGGGAAAGGACTCAAATGTCCTCATCTGGCTGGCCAAGAAGGCATTCTGCGGGCACGTGCCCTTCCCGGTCGTCCACATCGACACCACCTACGAGTTCCCGGAGATGCTTGAGTTCCGGGCGTGGGCAAGGGACCACCACGGGTTCGACCTTGTGGTGTGGACCAACGAGGAGGCGCGGGCCCGCGGCATCGGCTACGAGACGACCGACCCGGTGACCGTGACCCATGAGCTCAAGACCGTCGCGCTCCAGCAGTGCCTTGCGGCGCACAAGTTCGACGCCCTGATCACGGGAATCCGACGCGACGAGGACTCCACCCGGGCCAAGGAGAGGTATTTTTCGCCGCGCACGGCCGACTTCGAGTGGGACTACAAGGACCAGCCCCCGGAATTCTGGAACCACTTCACGACCGAGGTCGGCCCGGGGGAGCACGTGCGGGTCCAGCCCCTGCTCGACTGGACGGAGATCGACATCTGGGCCTACCTGGAGAGGGAGAAGGTGCCGCTGCCCGGGATGTACTTTTCCCGGAACGGGCGCCGCTACCGTTCGCTCGGCTGCTGGCCCATCACCAAGGACGTGCCGAGCAAGGCGGCGACGATCGCCGACATCATCGAGGAGCTCAAGGTGACCAGGGTCTCCGAGAGGAGCGGCCGCGCCCAGGACAACCACGAGCGCAACGCGATGCAGAAGCTTCGCGCCAAGGGCTTCATGTGAGCGCGCCATGAGCCACCTGTCCTTTGTCGTCGTCGGCCACGTGGATCATGGCAAGTCCACGCTGATCGGGCGCCTGCTCTTCGACACGCATTCCGTGGAGGAGGGCAAGGCGGAGCGGATCCAGGCCGCGTGCAAGGCCGAGGGGATGGAATTCGAGTATGCCTTCCTGATGGACGCGCTTCTTGAGGAGCAGGCGCAGAACATCACGATGGACACGACGCGGGTCCCCTTTCGGACCCCGGGGCGCGATTACACGATCATCGACGCGCCGGGCCACAAGGAATTCCTGAAGAACATGATCACCGGGGCGGCGAGCGCGGACGCGGCCGTCCTGCTGGTCGACGCCAAGGAGGGGCTGCGGGAGCAGACCCGCAGGCACGGGTTCCTCCTGTCGCTTCTCGGGCTGAAGCAGATCGTGGTCGCCGTGAACAAGATGGACCTCGTGGACTACAGCCAGGAGGTCTTCGATGGCATCCGCGCAGAGCTCGGCGCCTTCCTGGGGCAGCTCGGCATCACGCCCGATCACTTTGTCCCGATATCGGCGAAGCTGGGCCACGGGGTGGTTGCGTTGAGCGACAGGATGCCCTGGTACACGGGCCCCGCGCTGCTCGGCACCCTGGAGGGCTTCCGCTCCACGCCCGCGCCCCACGCGGCCCCGCTGCGCTTCAGCGTCCAGGACATCTACCGCTTCGATGCCAGGCGCATCGTGGCGGGCGTGGTCGAGGCCGGCCGACTCTCGGTGGGCGATCCCCTGGAGTTCTGCCCCGGCGGAAAGCGCAGCCGCGTGAAGTCGATCGAGTCCTGGCCCGCTTCTGCCGACGGAACGCGCGGCCGCGGGCCCGTGGCCGCGGGGCGGGTGGCCGCCATCACGCTGGAGGACGAGCTCTTTGTGGAGCGCGGGCAGGTCGGAGCGCCGCCGGAGGCGACGCCCGTGGAGGCGCGCGAGTTCACCGCCCGGCTCTTCTGGCTTCACGATGAGCCGCTTCGCATCGGCGATGTGCTGCCCCTTCGGCTGGCGACCCAGCAGGCCGAGACCACCCTGTTGGCGATCGAGCGGGTGCTCGATGCCGTGACCCTCGAGGCCCAGACGCGGCCCGCAACCGAGATCAGGCGGCACGAGGTCGCGCAAATCCGGCTGCGGGTCCGCCGCCCGATCGCCTTTGACCCGGGAGGCTCCATCCCCGCGCTCGGGCGCTTTGTGCTGCTCCGCGGCCGCCGGATTGCCGGCGGCGGCGTGATTGACTTGGCGCAGGTCGATGGCCCGGCAAACGGATCCGACCCGCAGACCAGACAGTCGACGAGAGCCGCGATGCTGGGCCACCGGGGCGCCGTGGTCTGGCTGACCGGCTTCTCCGGGTCCGGGAAGTCGACGCTGGCCGCCGCACTGGAAAGGGAACTGTTCCGCCTCGGGATCCTCCCGACGGTCCTGGATGGGGACGTGCTGCGCACCGGGCTGTGCCGCGGGCTGGGGTTCTCTTCCGAGGACCGGAAGGAGAACATGCGCAGGGCCGCCGAGACCGCCCTGCTCCTGGCGAAGACGGGGGCCGTGGTGATCACGGCCCTGATCTCGCCCTTCCGGGAGGACCGGAGCCTGGCGGCCGAGCTGTGCAGGAAGCACGACATTCCCTTCGCGGAGGTGTTCGTCAACGCGCCGCTCGCCGAGTGCGAGCGCCGCGATCCCAAGCAGCTTTACCAGAGGGCCCGTGCGGGACATATCCCCTCCTTCACGGGAATCGACTCGCCCTATGAGGCGCCGCTCGCGCCGGACCTCGAACTTCGCACTGACCGGGAATCCGTGGAGCAGTCGATTGAAAGGCTCTCGCGGCTGGTGCTGAGCCTGGCGCGCCCCTCCAGCAACGACCCGGGTGCCGATATTTAAGAGCGGCATGCCCACGAAGCCCCACAGTCAGGCCGGCGCAGGCCGCGGGATTGTTTACCTGGTGGGCGCCGGCCCCGGGGATCCCGAGCTCCTCACCCTCAAGGGCCGCCGCCTTCTCGCGGAGGCCGACGCGGTGGTGTACGACCATCTTGCCTCCCCCGACACGCTTGCCTTGGCGCGGCCGGGTGCCGAAAAGATCTTTGCCGGGAAGAAGGGCGGAAGCTTCGGATGCCGGCAGGAGGACATTGATGCGCTGCTGGTCCGGCTCGCCCTCGAGGGCAAGGTGGTCGTCAGGCTGAAGGGCGGCGATCCCTTTGTCTTCGGCCGGGGAGGGGAGGAGGCGGCGGCGCTGGCCGCGGCGGGCGTTCCCTTTGAGATTGTGCCGGGAATCACGGCAGCACTCGGGGCCGCCGCCTATGCGGGCATTCCCCTGACCCACCGGGCGCGAAGCTCGGCCGTCATCTTTCTCACCGGGCACGAGGATCCGGCAAAGCCGGGCTCGCCCATCCGATGGGAGGACTATTCGAGGCTGGGCGCGACGCTCTGCATCTACATGGGCGTGCGCAATCTCCAGGCCATTGCCGAAAGGCTCCAGTCCGGCGGACTCGCGGCGGAAACCCCGGCCGCCATCATCCAGGATGCGACCACGGGGCGACAGAAGGTCCTGAAGGCAACCCTTGGCACCCTGGCCCAGTGCGCCCGGGACGGCGTCGTGGAGTCGCCCGCTTTGGTTGTGATCGGCGAAGTGGCCGGACTTGCCGGCCAGCTCGACTGGTTTCTCACCGGCAGCTCGGTGCCGGCCGGCACCCGGGCCCCATGACCGTCGCGCTCGTCGACAACGGCTCGCTTGAGCCGGCATCGCACCTGAACCTGCGGTCGCTTGCGCTCGAACTCTCGCGGCGGGCGGGCACGCCCGTGGCCGCCGTTTCGCTGAAGCACAGCAACAGGATTACCGCGGCGAAACTCGGCGGCATCCCGGCGCCTGTGCTTGCCCCCTGGATCCGGTCGAGGGTTGAAGGCGGCGAGCGGGAGTTTCTCGTCGTTCCTTTCTTCATAAGCCCGCAGGGCGCGATAGGCTCCGCGTTGGGCGAAGAACTGGATTCCCTTTCGCGTGAGACGGGGGGCTTTTCCGTGTCCTATTCAACCGGGCTTGCGGAGGCGGGAGTGCTGGCAGCGATCGTTGTTGCGAGGGTGCGCGAAACCATCGCGAAATTAAATACGGGCCCCTTCGACTCGCCTGCGGCTTCGCTCAGGGCAGGGCTTCGTCCCGCAGTGATCGTGGTGGACCATGGAGGTCCCTCGCGCACCTCGGCGGAGCTCCGCGACGCGGTGGCCTCGGAGGCGCGCTCCCTGCTGGGCGACGAGGCCGGGCCCCTTGCGGCCGCGTCGCTTGAGTCGCCGGACGGGCCGGAGTTCGCCCACAACCAGCCCCTGTTTGCCGCCCAGCTCGACGCTGCCGGATTCGACCGGGGCGACATCGTGGTCGCCCCGCTGTTTCTATCCCCGGGCCGCCATGCCGGACCCTCGGGCGACCTTGCCCGGATCGCGGCCGAGGCCTACTTGCGCAACCCCGGGCAACGGGTTCATTTCACAGGGCTGGTCGGCAACCATCCGCTCGCGGTCGACGCCCTGGCGCGCGGGTTGATTGCCGCGCTTGCCGGCCGGGCCGCCGCAACCCCATGAACCGCTCAAGCCTTGGCGGAGGATCGGTCCGAAGCGGTGGGTTGCTGCTTGCGCACCCATTCGTTGATGCCGCCCTTGAGGCTCCGTACGTTCCTGTAACCGAGAGACTTGAGGAAGAGCGTGGCGGGCTTGGAGAACTTGCCGATCGCGCAGGCCATGACGATCGGCGCCTCGCGATCGGGCGGGAGTTCGGCCTTGCGCTGCGAAAGCTCCGACTGGGGCAGGTTGACCGAACCCGGGATGTAGACGTCCGTGAATTGCACGGCCGGCCGGACATCGATGACCAGGGGCTTGACCGCGGTCGACCCCTCGCCGAAGAGCTCCCCGGCAAGGTCGGCAACCGAGACCGTGTCGAAGGGATTCCTCAGGTTCTCGATCATCTCGTCCATGAGCTGGTCGGAACGGCCCGGGCCCGCGCGCTCGGGCCCGGACGGGGCCGGAAACAGCCCCGGGAGATGCCGGGACACGGACGAGGCGTACTTGAAGATATTGTCCGGAAAAATGACCACGGCGATCACGCCGGGCTCGTCGGGAAGCAGCTTGAGGGCCCCGGCGAGCGCCAAGCCCGAGCTTGGCCCCGCGATGATGCTCTCCTCGCGGTTGAGCCGCAGGGTGAGGTCGTAGGCCTCGCGGTTCGAGATCTCCGCCTCGCCGTCGTACTCCTTCGGGAAATACAGCTTCGTCTGGTCGAGCTGGCGCCGGCTCCGGACACCCGGGATGTCATGGCCGTCCTCGGGATAGACGCCGATGATCTTCACCGCCGGATTCCGGCTCTTGAGGTAGCGGCCGTTCCCGGTGATCGTGCCGCAGGTTCCGAGGCTCGCGAAAAAATGGGTGATCTTGCCCCCGGTCTGGCGCCAGATCTCCGGGCCCGTCGTCCGAAAGTGCGCGTCGGGGTTTGCCTCGTTGGCATACTGGTCGAGGAGGACGTAGCCCGGCTCGTTCGCCGCCGTGTCGTGCGCCGCCGCGATCGCGCCCTCCGGCGCCCCGGGTGCGGGGCACAGCGAGTCATCGAGCTCCCGAACGTCGGTGCCGAAAAACCGGAGGATGGTGCGCTTCTCAAGGGGGATCTCCGCCGAAAGCGGTGTGCGCAGCGGATACCCCTTGGCATTCCCCACCATCGCCAGGCCAAGCCCGGTGTTGCCGGAGGTCGCCTCAACCAACTTATTTCCCGGTTTCAGGACGCCCCGCTCCTCGCCGTCGCGAATCAGATTGGCCGCCACGCGGTCCTTGACCGCCCCAAACGGGTTGTACCACTCAAGCTTCGCATAGACCTTGGCATGGCGGAAAGGAACCACCCGGTTGAGCCTGACCATGGGAGTGGGGTTCTCCTCGCTGGAAAGCATGTCCAGAATTGTGTCATAAACACGTGATGCGTGATTACTTGCCATTTTAGGTAAGGTGAAGATCTATACTAGAGACCGATTCCACCGCGATTCAACCCACTTCAGGACAAATTTTGCCAGCAATACCCATGAAAGCCAGCAACGACATCTGGAAGGAACGGTTCAGGGGCAAGCTTCCCGAGCCCATCGGCAGCGAAGTCGACCAGTTTGAGACGGAGATTGAACTGCGCAAGAAGGGGAAGATCGACGAGAAGGTCTTTGCCGAGACCCGGTTGCGCCGGGGCGCCTACGGCCAGCGCTACGACAATGGCCATCGCTACGACGGCACCGAGAGCCGGACGCTCCCGTATGCGGACAAGCCGACCAAGGGCCCCGGCACCATCTGGGACGCCCCCGGCATGCTCCGAATCAAGGTTCCCTTCGGGGGGCTCAATCCCCGGCAGCTCGAGGTCATGGCGGAGCTGGCCGAGGAGTACTCCGACGGGATCGCCCATGTCACGACCCGGCAGGACTTCCAGCTGCACTTCATCCACATCGAGAACGGCCCCTCCATCATGCGCCGGCTGGCCTCGGTCGGCATCACAACCCGGGAGGCCTGCGGGAATGCGGTCCGCAACGTGACCGCATGCCCGCTTTCCGGCGTGTGCCGCGACGAGGCCTTTGACGTGACGCCCTACTCCCATGCGCTCGCGTGGTTCCTCATGGGCCATCCGGACACGATGGAGTTCGGCCGGAAGTTCAAGCCCGCCTTCAGCGGCTGCGGCCAGCACGCCTGCGGGCTGACCCAGATGCATGACATCGGGTTTGTCGCCGCCGTCCGCGAGGTCGACGGCAGGCTGCAGCGCGGTTTCAAGATTGTCGTCGGGGGCGGCCTCGGCCCCGTGCCCCGGCAGGCGCGGCTCTTGACCGAGTTTGCCCCCGTCGAGGAGATGCTTCCGCTGACGCAGGCGGTCTGCCGCGTATTCGGCAAGCACGGCGAGAAGAAGAACCGGAACGCCGCGAGGATCAAGTTCCTCGTGGACAAGTGGGGCATCGAGAAATTCCGGGAGGAGGTGTTCGCAGCCCGCAAGGAGCTTCGCGAGGATCCGCGGTGGCTCGACATGATCAAGGGCGCCGAGCAGGCGGCCGAGGGCCCGCTGCACCCGCCCGGGAAAATTCCCGCCTTGAACGGCGACCAGAGGCTCGGCCAGTGGGTCGCGAGCAATGTGCGCGACCAGCGCCAGGAGGGTTACGTGACCGCCGCGGTGACCCTGCCTCTCGGCGACATCACGGCCCACCAGCTGCGTTCGCTTGCCGACATTGTGACCAAGTACACCCGCGGAACGATCCGGACGACCGTGGAGCAGAACTTCCTCATACGCTGGGTGAGCAAGGCCGACGTGCCCGCCCTCTTCGCGGACCTCGCAGCGGCGGACCTCGGGCAAGCCGGCGCCCAAAGCATCGTCGACATCGTGGCCTGCCCGGGCACCGACACCTGCAAGCTCGGCATATCCTCCTCGCGCGGACTTGGGGGGGAACTCCGCAACAGGCTGGTTGCCAAGAGCTATCAGTTGGATGAGGCCATCAGGGACCTGCACATCAAGGTGAGCGGCTGCTTCAATTCATGCGGCTGCCACCATGTCGCGGACCTCGGCTTCTATGGCGTCAGCCGCACCATCAACGGCTACAAGGTGCCTCACTTCCAGGTCGTCCTGGGAGGGCAGTGGGAGAACAACGCCGGCTCGTACGGCCTTCCGATCATCGCAATCCCCTCGAAGCGGGCGCCCGACGCCGTGGACCGCGTCACGGACTACTATGTCAAAAACAAGGAGAAGGGTGAGCGCTTCTACGCCTTCGTGAAGCGGGTCGGCAAGGGTCCGATCCGGGACCTTCTCGAGCCGCTCAACCAGAATCTCCCATCCCACGACGCCGAACCCGGCCTCTATTCGGATTGGGGCGACCCGCGGCAATACAGCATCGGCGACATCGGCGTCGGCGAATGCGCCGGCGAGGTCGTCAGCCGCTACCAGTTTGAGATGACGGCCGCCGAGCGCCTGGTATTCGAGGCCGGCCTGGATCTCGATCGCGACGCGGCGCAGTCCGCCGGCGAGACCGCGTACAAGGCCTTCATCCGCGCCGCCAAGGCCCTGGTCCAGGTGCGGTACGACGACGTCTCGGACGATCCCGACGAAATCCTCGCGGAGTTCCGGGAGCGCTTCTTCGACACAAACCTGTTCCACGATCCGTTTGTCGGCCCAAAGTTTGCCAATTACCTGTTCGCGGCCCACGCCGCGCGCGGCGAGAAATTCACCGCCGACACCGCGCACCACCGGATCGCCGAGGCGCAGCTCTTCATCGAGGCGGTGCACAGCTGCTACAACAAGCTCCGGTCCACACCGTCCCCCGCGGCCGCCGGCACGTGAGGCAATCCCGATGAACCTCCAGCATTTGATCGTCAAGATCCCGGTCGACGGACCGTTGGGAATCGATCCCGCCAAGGTTGTCGACGTGTTTCACAAATGGGTCGCCGCCCAGTCGGCCCCCGGCGTGCTCCTTGTCGACGTGGCCGAACTTCTGCACGTGCCAAAGGGCCCGGGCGTGGTGGCCGTAGGGCACGAGGCGGACTTTGCCCTGGACGATACCGGGGGAGTCTGGGGCGCACTGTACCGGCGCAAGACCCTTCTTCCCGGTTCCGACGCTGACCGCCTCGCCGAGGCCTTCGGGGCCGCCCGCCAGACCGCCGCCCGCCTTGAAGCGGCATTTGGGAAGGAGCTGAGGTTTAGCAGGACTGAGTTTGAGATCCTGGTGAACGACCGGGGCATTGCCCCCAATACGCCGGAGACCTACGCCGAGGCGGTCCCAGCGATCGAGGCCGCCCTCCGCGCGGTGCTTGGGCATGGCGATTTTCGCCTGTCCCGCCACGATCGCGATCCGCGCGATCGGTTCGGCGTCACCGTCGTGTCCGCGCGGGGGTTTGCGCTTCCCGAGGCCATCGCGGATTGAGAAAAAGAAGGCGGGCCGCCTACCCCTAAGCGGCCCGCCACTTGCTTTCTTGCTTACCCCAGACACCCTGGTCCGCTATGCGGAACAGGGAAGCGATGTTCCTGTCCGAGGCTTCAGACGCGTTTTTGGGCGGAATGTTCCCGTGCTTGCAGGCCCGCCGGTTCCATTGCGGCATTGCAATCGGGGCTCCCCCGCGTCAGGCTCCGCCTAACCTCAGATAGACCCACGACCTCCTCAAAGATATGTGGCCCAAACTCAAAGATCAGCTCCCCGCGATCGTCCTGACCGCCATCCTCGTGATCGGCGCGGCGATTTGGATTCATTTCGTAACCGTTTCGGAACTGACGACCCGGCAGGATGAGGCGCTCGCGCCCCTGCGCGAGCAGAACGACGCCCTCAGGGCCGCGGCCGACGAGAACCGCCGGCAGATTGCCGCCACCAACGAGCTCCTCAAGGACGCCATCTCGAAGCGCGAGGCGGACCTGTTCCGCACCGATGAGGAGGTCCAGAAGCTGAATTCGGAGCGCATGGACGCGCTGGCCGAGGCCATCGCGAAGAAGGTCCAGCCCTATAACCCCCTTCCCAAGACTCCAGAGGAGGCGGAGCGGATGCAGAACGAGCAGGTCGACAAGGTTTCAGCCCGCATGGCGCAGCGCATCCAGCCGATCCTTGCGCAAATGGCCGGCGACCAGCACCTGACCCGCGACTCGATCGCGCAGTACAGCCAGCGCATTTCCGAGCAGGTGGGTTCGGTCCTCGCTTCCGAGCTCTCCAAGAACCAGCAGCTCAACAACAATCTGCGCGAAACCCAGGGAGCGGCCCAGGAGGCCCTGGCCCTGTCCCACGAAATCACGGCGCTGTACCTGAGTTCCTTCAAGGACCAGGGCCTCATCACCCGGCTCCTCTCCCTTCCTGCGAACGTTGTGAGGGATGCGGCCAGCCTCAGCATTGTGAACAGCAGCCAGCGGGCCAAGGTCGAGCAGGACCTTGTGAAGCGCATGAACGACATCGACGCGCGCCTCGCCGAGATCGAGGCCCAGGCCCCGAAGAAGTAAGGCTAGTCCTGCAGGGTGATCTCGTTGTTGTCCCGCAGCGTGAACTGGGAGAAGAGTCCCGCCGTGGGCGGCGGCGCCGTTCCCCGGTATGCCTGGATCAGCCGGCCAAAGTAGACCCCCGGGATCACATTGACGCCGCCGTTGGCCGCGACCCATGCCCAGCTCCCGGCGACGGAGCCGTTGAGGTTGTAGTACACATAGCAGTTCTGGGTGGGGTGGGAGTTGTTGATGGTGACGGAGTACTTCGGGCAGACGATGCGCTGGACGCACAGCTGCCACAGTCGCCCCCCGGATGCCCCGGAGCCCTGCCAGGCCAGGACCTGCTGCGCGGTCAGCGCGCTGGTCCACGAGGGCGGAAGCGTCGCACCGGGGGCCGTCCAGTTTGTGTTCCAGATGTCGTTGAAGAGCGCGAGATCCGCGGGATCCTGGAGATTGGCCGGGTTCGGCAGCTGGGGAACAGCCAGCTGTCCCGGCGAGGCAATGAGGGAGACGATGAGGAAGCGCTGCTGCGCGGACTCATTGGCGGGGCCGGGCAGCATGAACCGGGCTAGGTTGTTTGCATTGAACAGGACGGCTGCCGCCGGGAGCGGAATGCCGGCAACAGGGTATCCCTGGGAGGGCGCCGGCAGGCTGTACCCCAGCTGCCGCGCGATCTTGACGAACCAGTCGTTCGTGTTGACCGAGGACGGCGAAAAGGAGGGCGCGGTGGACGGGGAAAAGTTCGTGGTATCGACGCCAGCGGGAACACTCCCCGAAAGCGACGCGATGTTCGTGCCCTCCAGGTCGGTCGACTCGAACGACGACTGGACCGCGGCCGCCAGGTTTTGGAGCGCCGTGGTCTCGGCGCTGACCCTCGACCGGAGGATCTGGAAGCCGACGACCGGCGCGATCGTCGCGAGGAGGATGCCGATCACCGCGCAGACCGCGGCAAGCTCTACCAGCGTGAATGCGGGGCCACCGTTTCGTTTAGTGCGTGGCATAGACGACCTGGTAGATGGCCTGGAAGAAGGCGATCATGACGAGACCGAGGCCGCCGACCACCACGAGCGTCATGGCGGGGTTGATCACAGCTATGGCTCCGGCAATCCCATCCCTTGCGCGTTCGCTGAAGTAGGAGGAGACGCGGTCCATGGCGTCCGCGATCCTTCCTGATTGCTCCCCGACATCGATCGCCAGGCAGGCCAGCGGAGGGAACAGGCCGGTCCCGGCGAGCGCCGAGGTCAGGCTGGCCCCCTCGTCTGCAATCCTGCGCCCGGCCTCGGCCAGCCTTCGGCGGAAAGCCTGGTTTCCCACGAGATCCTGGCAGGAGCGGAGGATGTCCGGAGCAGGCTTGTTGGCTTCGTACAACGAGCGGTAGATCCGGCAGATCAATGCGATCGCAAGGTCCCGGTAGATGGAGCCGAGAAGTGGCAGCCGCAGGAAGAGCCCGTCGAGCCGAAGGCCGGCCGAAGGGATGCGGCGCAGCCAAAGAACGCCTGCCGGGATGCAGACCAGCGCCGCCGCGATGAGCGGCCAGTCGCGCTCCACAACATGCGAAGCGGTGATGACGTCCCGGGTGAGCGGCGGGAGGTTTCCCCCGAGCGAGGCGAGCAGGTCCGCCAGTCGCGGAAAGACGACCCCGAGAAGGAGGACCTGAAGTCCGAATGCCATCAGGACAATCAGGGCGGGATAGGCGCAGGCCTTTCGCACCTGCCGCCGGTTGGATTCCTCATAGGCGATCCGCCCGGCCAGGTCGCCAAAGCGCTCCGCGAGCATCGCCGCGCCACCCTCCTCGCCCGCCTCGACCACCGCGACCACGTTGGGGGGAAAGCTGCCAGGGAAGCGCGCGAGCCCCTGGGAGAGGCTTGTGCGCGCGCCGGTGACGCTCGAATGGACCTCCGCCAGGACCTCCCGCATGCGGCGATCCGGGAAGCGTTCCCCGAGCCGGCCCAGGGCTTCCGAGATAAGAACACCGGAGGAGACAAGCATTTCCATCTGCCGGAAAAACTCGATGCGGTGGATTGCGCCAATTCTCGTGCGGGCGCCAACCTTTCCCCAGGAGACAGGAAGCCTCATGTTCATTTCCAAAGACCCAATCAGGGTTCATCCGCTCCAGTCGACTTTGGTAGCCTCAGCGTGACCGGCTTGTCCTGGACGGGAAGCCGCAGAAGCAGGTTGCCGTGCCTGAGGTCGATGGACTCATTTGAAATCGCCGACACACGCAGTCCGCAAAGGTCGTCGCCGGCCGAGTAGAGCTTCCCGTTGATCACGACCGCGTTTGTGTCCCGGTCCGTGCCGATCAGGATTGAATTGATGCCCAGGTGCAGGTCCCTCATGGGCAGCGGAGGGTGGTACCGGACGCGGAAGGGGTTGATCGGGCTTTCCTCCTCCACAACGCCGATGGCCGACTCGTCGATGACTCCGTCCGCGTCGGGCTTGATCACGACGGATGGATCCGCAGGCGCCGGACCGGGCAGCGGTGGAACCGGCGGCCGGGCGGACGGTTGCGCCCTGGGCGCGATTTCAGAGACCTTCAAGACCGGCGCTTCGGGCAGTTTCGAAATCTGCCGGACGGCGGGTTCCACCGCCAAGGCGGCCATCACAGGCCCCAGCACAAAAACCAGTCCGCATAGTCGCGCTTTCATGCGCACCATAATAACAAGTCGCGGGAGTGGGGGTAGGGACGCCCGGCCCGGGCGTCCGGGCAAACATCGGAGTCATTCGTAGTTCCCGGACGGGCGGGCCGCCCGTCCCTTCCCGTAGAACGCCCTCAAGCGCCTCACGTTGCAGCTGACATTACGGAACGGCGTCGCAGTATGCTGGCCACCCCCGGACCAACTCGCGAACCACGATCCCACCGACGACGTAGGCCGACTCGGCGGCCTCGCGCTCCGCCATGTAGGCCTTGTCCGCGTCGTAGCGGAGGCTCTCGGCGGAAGTCACTCCCGGCCTGGGTGCGCAGTAGTCGCTTGCGGTACGCAGCACGAGAACGCGCCTTAGGTCCACGCGCCCGGCCTTCGCCAGCAAGGTCATCGCCTGCATGAACCCACTGTCCTCGCAGGCGGTTGTCGTGAATGTCCCTTGGTTCTGCGTGTAGAGCTTCACCCACCGCCTGGCCCAAAGGGTGTCGAGCGTGCCCTGCCAATAGGTCGCCGAGGCAAGGGTGTCTCCTATGAGCACAAAAGGCGGCAGCTGAGCTTTGGGATATCCAACAAATCTTGCGCGGAAGTTTCTCATTTCTTCGGAGTCCGGAATAGCCGCATCCCGGGTGAGGTTGAAGGCCCAGTGCACCAACGCAGGATTCAGGTGGTACACCTGACCTATGTTGGAGCCGATCGGGTCGAAGGGTGTGCTTTTGTCCCACGGGATCCGGCCGTCCGGCCAGTCCTTGGGGATTTCCCTGGGGTCGACCGCGTTGTTGATGTCTCCGTCGACCACCCATTCCGCCCAGGCGGCGCTGCCGAGCGAGGCCCTCGCCGGATCAACCCCGGCAATGCCGGCCAGGATCCAATAGGCGTTGCTGAGATCGAACCGGGCATCGAGCCCCAGGGCCATGGTTGATGCGGCGGCCTTGCCCGTGGTCATCCCGGTCATCAACTCGAGGACGCCGTCGCCGTTCATCCGCACGGGACGGAATCCCGCGGGCAGCGGGACGATCGTGTCCAAATGGAACCCATGAATCCATCGGACGCCCTCCCCGGGACTGACTCCGGTCGCGTTGGGATTGTCGTAGTCCTGCTCGAAGGTCGTGACAACGACGACCTTGACCGGAATAGGCGCCTCAGCCGCACGGGCGCTCAGGGCCAGGACCATTGAAAGCGCAACAACTCCCAACCTGAGCGTGGTCGATTTCACAGGCGCGGATTAGCAGTTATCTCGCCAATTGTCGCGGTTTGAAAGGTAGGGCGAAGTCGCCGCGACGAGCCGCCTTGGGCCTGGTACCTTGGCGCCGGATTCTTTGTCTTTGTAGGTCAGCGAGCTTGCTCGCGCTCAGGGACCCGCAAGCGCCATCAATCGCATGATGGGAGCCCGTTCGGCGCAGCGGGCTCGGAACAAGGGCCAGCCTGTGTCGGATGTTGGAGGGTGCGATAATCGTCGTCGAGCTGATGAAACCCGACGTGCTTCCAGAAACCCATCTCTTCTGGATTGGCATCCATGACGTAAAGATTGCACTTCCTGATGCCCTGCTCCGCCAGGGCGGCAAGGCACTGCTGCGTCAATGCGCGACCGATGCCGTTTCCCCGCAAGGCCCGCTCGGTCGTGAGATGGCGCAGAATCCCACGCCGGCCCTCGTGACCGCACAGGACGGTTCCAACGACGCGGCCTTCCGCCTCAGCCACAAAACACAACCCCTTGTTCCGCTTCAGGTATAATTCTATCCGGTCGCGCGTGTCGTCGTCCCCGAGGAAGATTCCCGGCGCCTCCGACCACAGGCGGAAGACCTCATCGTAATCCGCCAGCGTCATTGCACGGATCGAGTAGTTCACGGCCGGGTTCATAGTCTTGGTGCATCAGGCCATACGATCCGGCCGAATGATTCAAGGTCTGCGTCCGATACGGCGTTCCTCCTTAGGTCCAGGAAGCTGTATGCATACTTGAAAGCGTGCCCATGCATGTCGCCCAACGATTCGGCAAGCCTCCAATACTCCTTTGTCCGCGGGTCGACCTTCCGGCGGCGAAGCGGTATCCTGTCCCGCTGGTCGTTGTTTGCGAGCCGCAGACCGGCGAGCCGCCTCCCGAGCCCCACATTGAAGTCCCCTGTGAGCCCGGGTCTTGCCCACGCCCGGGACATTTCGATCGCATGCCCGTGGGTCAGCACGTGCCCGAGCTGCATATCCCCGACCTCCATCTCCCTTGGCCGGTCAAACCCGGAAAAGATTGTCCAAAGGTCTGCCTCGGCCTCGATTCCGCCCTCGGGAAGCTCACGAACCTCATTGGTCCCGTTGACGGTGATCCATCCCGGGCCAGAGGCCTTGATCTTGCGGATGAGCAGGATGACCTGGTCCCGGAGGGAGTCCCAAGGCGTGATTTCGAACCGTTCCAGGGCCTTCACGACATAGGCCGAATAGATTACATCGTGCCCGATCTCCCTCGAACTCCGCGCATGGGGTCTCAGTTCGGCGGCAAGGCTTGTCGAAAACGACTCCAGGCCAAGGTCATCCTGGACCACACAGCCTTTGCCATCAGTGGATGGTCCCGCGACCAACACTTGTTCGAGCAAGGACCTGACCAAGGTCCTCGCACCCTTCTCGATCAAGGCGTCTTCGATCAGAAGGGCGCCGGCGATCACCGAGCATCCCTTGTGCGCCTCCCAGATTCCCGTCTTTGCGGAGGCCTCGATCTGCTTCAATGCCTTTACAACCAAGTCCTTCATGCTTTCCAACAGGTGTAGCACGGTCCCGTTTCCATACAACAATGTCCGGACGTGGGTACTGGGCGCATTTGAATCCCGGATGGGTTCTCGAAGGTCGACTGTGTGAGGCTTTGCGAACGAAAAGCGACCGGAGAGGACCCATCCGGGATTCAAATGCACCCAGTACCCGGACGAGCGGTTGCGCACTGACGGGATTCGCGCAACCAATTCCGGGTTGGGCCGTCTCGCTAGTCACCCGAGCAACCTCCGGTCGATTGCTCTCGTTTACCCTCTGTACGCCGGCCAAGATACCCCATAGGTTGTGAATTCAGAACCTGCCCAGTTGTGTGCGTTGCGGACCGGATCCAGTGTCCGGGCGCCCAAGCGGCATGGAGCGCCCTGGGTCGCACGCGCAGTTTGCCGCGGCATGGCGGTTGCGGGCGCGCTTTTGGCGGTGTCCGCATTCGGCCAAGGACTGACGCCCACGGTATACGCCGGGCTCTATTCTCCGCCGTACACGATCACCACGATGCAGCTTACGCAGGCTGAGTTCGCCAGCGGGACCCTTGCGTTTCCATCGGGCGTCGCTGTGGACAAGGCAGGCAATATCTATGTGTCCAACGAGGACTATTGGTTCTCGATGGACTCGAACGCGGGCGGCGGCGTCTACTGGATAGACATGATCACCCCATCGGGGGTCTCGACTCAGATTGCCGGCTCGTGGGCGGAAGGGTACACCGATGGGCCGGGCAATTTTGCGCTGTTCAACAATCCCACCGGCGTGGCTGTGGACAATGGAGGGAACGTTTATGTGGCGGATTCCGGCAACAATGTGATTCGAAAGATTGCGCCAAAAGCCACGCTCGGAACGTCGGCCTGGACGGTGAGCACGGTGGCCGGCGTCCCGGGCGGCGGATTTGCGGACGGGCCGGCGTCTTCGGCAGCGTTCAACAATCCGATGGGCGTCACCGTAGACAGGTTCGGCAACGTTTTCGTCGCGGACACCGGTAATAATTCGATACGTATGATCACGGCGGCTGGCGTCGTGACGACGATCGCAGGATCCCCGACGAATCCTCTCTACCTCGTCGACGGTGTGGGCAGCGCCGCTACGTTTTCCCAACCCTCGGGCATTGCGGTCGATGACGCGGGCAATGTCTACGTGGCCGACACGGGACACTGTGTGATCCGCCTCCTCACGCCCACCGAATCCAATGGAACCGCCACTTCCTACACGGTGACCACCCTGGCGGGTGTCCCCCATCCCTTTTCGGAGTGGGAATTGATGCCGAACTATCCGGTGCCGGTCGACGGGGCGTTTGATGTCGCGGTGTTCAACAGACCGACCAGCGTGGCCGTCGATGGCGCGGGCTATGTGTACGTGGCGGACACCGGGGACGACACCATCCGCAGGATCACGCCGGAGGGCTTCGTGACGACGCTGGCAGGCGGCGACGGCTACACGGTCGAGTCGAATTACGGGTCCATCAACTTTCCAGGCTGGGAGGATGGCACCGGGAGCTCCGCGCTGTTCAGCAGCCCGGAAGGCCTGGCGGTCGACCAGTCGGGCAACATCTATGTCGCGGACACCAACAACAGTGTGATCCGCAAGGGAAGTCCTGCAAATGTCCTCTACCTGACCGCCCAGCCGCAGAGTCAAACGCAGCTGCCGGACGGTTCTGCGAGCTTCAGGGTTGAGGTGAGCGCCGGCCCGGCGGCTGCGTTTCAGTGGCAGGTCCTGGCCAATGGCGGCACGACCTGGACGCCCCTGGCGGATGGCAAGGGCGTCTCCGGATCGACGTCGCAAACGCTGCAAGTGGGCCCGGCCGGTTTGTTCAACGGCGACCAGTTCGAATGCGTCGTCACGGCCGCCAACGGCTCGGTGACGACGGAGCCCGCGACCCTCACCGTACACTCAACCGCCCAGGTCACGCCTTACACATTCGGGACGATGTCCGGGACTACGCAGGTCGAGGGCGGCACCGACGGCCTGTACAGCGGCGCAACCCTTGCCGAGCCCGAGGGCGTCGTGGTCGACGGCTCCGGAACCATCTACGTCGCGGACACCTTCAACTCCAAGATCCGCGCCATTTCCCCGACGGGCGTCCTGACTACGCTCGCGGGCACTCCGGGTACCTTCGGGAACAGGGACGGAGTCGGGCCGGCCGCGGCATTTGGCTATCCGGACCGACTGGCCTTGGATGACGCCGGAAACCTCTACGTGTCGGACATGGCCAACGACAATATCAGGAAGATCACGCCCACAGTCGTCGACGGAAAGACCACGTGGGTCGTGACCACGCTGGCCGGCGCCCCCGGCGAACCAGGCGGCGTGGATGGGCCGGGCAGCGTGGCGCAGTTCAACCAGCCCACGGGTCTTGCGGTGGACGGTGCTGGCAACGTCTACGTTGCGGATACGAATAACGACACGATTCGCGAGGTCACCCCCGCGGGGTTCGTGACGACCGTGGCCGGCTTGGCCGGGCAGGAAGGCAGCGTCGACGGCACGGGCAGCGCTGCGCGCTTCAACCAGCCTTCGGGCGTGGCTTTGGACAGCGCTGGCAACCTCTACGTCTCCGACTCGAACAATGAGACGATCCGTGAAATCACCCCGGGGGGCGCCGTGACCACGATCGCAGGCACTGCGGGTAAATCTGGTGCAGCCGACGGCCCCGCAAGCGAAGCCCTGTTTGGCAGTCCCGCCGGTATCGTCCTGGATCCGGCAGGCGACATCTACGTCGCGGATGCGGGCAACGACACCGTCCGCGAACTCATCCTGTTGGTGGCAAATGGCGTCACGACCTGGACGGTGACCACCCTGGGAGGAGAGGAAGGGTCCTACGGCAGGAATGCCGACCCCTTATCCGTTGCCCTGGACGGCGAGGGGAACCTTTATCTCGCGGATGCTGGTGACGATACGATCCGCAAGCTGGCGCCGACAGTGGAGGATAGTTCGGTTGCGTGGGTGCTGTCCGTGATCGCCGGGACCCCGGGAGACCGGGGCGGCATGGACGGCACCGGATTCACCGCTCAGTATGACTCCCCTCAGGGTGTGGCGGTGGACGGCTCGGGCAACGTCTACGTGGCTGACACCGGAAACGACACGATCCGCGAAATCGGCGCGAACGGAGTGGTCTCAACCCTGGCCGGAACGGCGCTGGCCGCCGGCAGCGCCGACGGCACGGGCGGCGCCGCAAGATTCAACGGGCCGGACGGCGTGGCCGTCGACGGTTCGGGCAACGTCTACGTCGCCGACACCGGAAACGACACGATCCGGAAGATCTCCCCCGGCGGAGTCGTCGCCACGCTGGCCGGCTCTCCCGGACAGGCCGGGAGCTCAGACGGGGAAGGCAGCGCGGCGCGCTTCAACCAGCCGGGCGGCGTGGCTGTCGACGGCGCGGGCAACGTCTATGTCGCCGACACTGGAAACGACACCATTCGCGAAATCACCGCCGGTGGGCTGGTGTCGACCCTGGCCGGCACGGCGGGCGTAGTCGGGGGAGCGGACGGGACCGGAGGCGCGGCGCTGTTCAACGCGCCCAGCGGATTGGCCGTCGACGCATCGGGCAACCTCACCGTGGCCGATTCGGGGAACAACTCCATCCGGAGGATCAAGCCGGGTGGGGCGACGACGACCCTTGCAGGAATTGCTGGCGCCGCGGGGGGAACCAGCGACGGAGTTGGAGCCGGGGCGCAGTTCACCGGTCCCAAGGGCGTCGCGGTGGACGCCCAGGGCTACGTCTATGTGGCTGACACCGGGAACACCACGATCCGAAGGATATCGCCAGGCGGCCAAGTGACCACGCTGGCGGGCGATCCGGCGGACCTCCTGCCCTACGCCTACTGGTCCAACCGATACAGCGACGGCACCGGGACGTCGGCCCTCTTCAATTTCCCCGCCGGCGTGGCCGTGGACGGCTCGGGCAACGTATATGTCGCGGACACCGGCAACGACACGATCCGCGAAGGTACCACCACGTTCGGGGCCAACATCAGCATTTTGTCCCAGCCTCAGAGCCAGGTGGTGAACGCCGGCTCCGGCGTGGCGCTCGCCGTTGATGCGTTGGACATTCTGCCGTTGACGTTGAGCTACCAGTGGAACTTCAACGGAACACCGATTCCCGGTGCCACCGGGGCGGCGCTATCCATCGGCGACGCGGAGGCCGCGAGCGCTGGGTCCTATTCGGTCATGATCAAGGATTCCGCCGGGATTACCGCAGTCAGCAACCCGGCGACGTTGACGGTCAATCCCGCCGCGGCCTCGGCCATCACCAGCCAGCCTATCTCCCAGACGGTCGCAATCGGGGGAACCGCCGTCTTCACCGTGGGCGCACCCGCCGCAGCCCAAGCGGCACCGGCGGAGTCCGCAGCTTTGCAGTCCCTAACCTACACCTACCCGGACACCACCTACCAATGGCAGTTCAACGGCGCGTATCTGGCGGACGGCGATGGGATTTCAGGATCCGCGGGGCCGCAACTGCTCATCCAAGGGGTCAGCGCAGCCAACATCGGCGACTACTCCTGCATCGTGACCACCGCAGGGGTCATTTCCCAGAGCAATGCGGCAAGTCTGGCGGTAGTCTCGACCTCCAATCCCGGCGCCCTGTCGAGCATTTCGGCCCGGGCGTTCGTCGGCACTGGCGACAACATTCTGATCGGCGGGTTCTACATCTCTGGGAACACTTCTGCCACGATCCTTGCACAGGCCATTGGCCCTGCTCTCGCGGCCAGTTCCTACAACGTCACTGGGGCCCTGCAGCACCCCGCTCTCACAATTCATCAAATCCAGAACGGAAAGGATGTCGTTCTCTACTCAAACACCGGCTGGGGCTCGAGCCCTGTTGTTGCCAACTCAGCAGTCGCGGCCGGCGCCCAACCCGTGCTGCAACCCGGCTCGGCTGACTCCGAACTCCTGTTGACGCTCCCGCCCGGCGGCTACACGGCGGAGGTCAGCGGCGCCGACGGTGGAACGGGAGTGGCCCTCTGCGCTATTTACCAATTACCCTGAGTGAAGGTCGAGCAGTCCATGGCCGAATGCTATCCGGTACCTGCCGCACCCAGGAACCGACCGATGTCCTTCTCATAGCTGGCGTGGTTCGCCCAATTTGTCAGTTTGCGGATCAGGGTGCTGTCAACCGGCTGATTGGCCGAGGCCACCTCGAAGTCCTCCCTGGAAAGGTCGCGCGCAACAGCCTCCCGTCTCCTTGGCGAAAACGGGACATGGAGGGCCTTTGCCACAAAGCCGTAGAGGTTGAGTCGTGAAACCGCGGCGGCCTCGGCCACCATGAAGAGCCGCTCGGCGGACGTGACCTCCAGGAGGGCGAGGTAGGCCCTCGCCAAATCTGTTCGCTCAATCACCGAGCATTCAATGGTTGGATCGTCGATCACGAGGGCCATGCCCTTGAGAACTGCGTCCCTGATACCCAGCAGCGGTCCCTGTGACCCGTAGACCATGCTCGGCAGGCACAACTGGACCCACGGGAATCTGTCCGACCGGCTGAGGTGGACCAAGATCGGCAGGCTCGGCCGGGCGTAGGCGAGGGAATTCAATGTCGATCGCTCGTTGATCAAGACCCCCTCGGGTTGGCTTCCATAGACCCAGACGCCGCCCGTGTGGATCATCCTCTTCGTGCGGCTGGAGCACAGAGATTCTAGCTTCTTGATGTAACCGACACCAAAGTGTTCCCAGGTTCCCGACTCTTCATACTTGGGTTGCGCGCAATCGATGATGAAATCGAATTCCAGGGAGGAGAGCGGACCGGCAAAGTCATCCTTGGCCAGGTCGAAGACATGCTCAATCCATCCTCCCGCAGCCGCCTGAGTTCGTCTCACGATGGTGTGCACCTCAAAGCGCGGGTCCGATGCCAGCAGCTCCAAGACAGCGCTTCCGACGGTGCCAGTGCCTCCGGTCAAGAGAATGCGACAATGAGCAAAGTCATTCATCTCCACCTCCCTGAGGAACGGTATTCAGATCATTCAGTCCCAAAGGCTTGCCGCCCTTCCGGACTCTCGGCAATTGCGAACTCGAATTCACGATTGCGCCTTTTCGCGCCACGCATCATGAAGCCGAACAACGGGGCTTGGGATCCCACGTTGGACCGGCGATGCAGAAGATGAATTTCACGCGTTCGAATCGAGCTGTACGCTCTGCGTTGGTCGTTTGTGTTGCGGTGTGGTGCGTATTCTTAGCTTGGTGGGCGTGGACTGAACACCGGGAGATTGGGACTCTTCGGGCGTCTGCCGAAGAGAGCGCCCTGGCCGAGCGGCAAAGCAGGAACCAAGTCAGACAATTACGTCAGCAACTCGCCGCGATGAGTACCCTGGCACCCGTGCAGGTGGGACGAAATGCAGATGTGGCGCCTCTCTTTTCTGTCGCTGAGAGTTTCAAGTCGGGAAGCCTCAATCCATTCATCCAAAAGGACCCGGGCTATGCCGCCCTGCACCGATTGAGTCTCCTTCGGGAGGTGCGGCGCTACTACGGCGATTTACGGAACTTGAACCTGCCTCCCGACCAATTGACAAGACTCAACAACCTGTTGGTAAACAAGACGACCGCTCCGGCGGATGCACGGGACGCAGCCCTGCAACAGGGAATCAAGGAAAACACCCCTGAATTCTATGCTGCCGTGAACAAGGTTTCGGCGGACGCCGACAACGAAATAAAATCATTTCTGGGGCCATCGGGCTACCAATTGCTTATGGCCGATGGCACAGCAGCCGGCGAACAGTTATTCATGTATGACTCACCGATGGAACGGGACCTCGCTTCTGCCGGGATTCCGCTATCAGGAGAGCAAACGGGAGCCCTCATGGATACCCTTCAGAAAATTCAAAGCACGCCGCAGGCTGCAAGAGATCCGGCCTTGATTGCGCGAGCTGCAGCCGTGCTGACGCCCGAACAGCTTGAGGTCTTCAAGCAGACCATAGCGTTTCAGAGTGAGTCAAATGAGCTGGTGCAGCGCGCAATGAAAGCCGCCCAACAGCAAGATCCGTCGATAACATCCTGGTCTTGGGGCCAGCCCTGAAGCCGGTGTTACTCCCGAGTTTTCCGGGTGGTAAGGGGCATAACCTTCGATATGATCCGGGATCCACGAACATGGTGATGCCCCAGAAGCTGCTGGCGATGCTGCGCGATCCCAAAGACCTTGGGGAGCTGCACGAGGATGGCGGTGAACTTGTAAATCGCGACAGCGGCAAAAGGTATCCCGTGGTCAACGGGATCCCGGTCTTTGTCGAGGCGACCGACCTTGGGCCGCTGAACAGCAGGTATCAGCGGATGTACGACTGGATGTGCTACGGGTACGATTTCGCCCTGGGGTTTGGAAACCTGCTTTCGTGGGGCAAGATTTCCGCGTTTCGCAGAATGATTGTCGCAGCCCTCGGGCTGAAGGCAGGCCAGCGGTGCCTCCTCACGTCGGTCGGCACGGGGGCCGATATCCCATTCCTCTCCGAGCAGGTGGCCCTGAAGGACTTTGGATTGGTCGGCCTGGACCTGTCGGCGGGCATGCTGAAGCGGTGCCGGAAGCGACTCGGGCGGGACTCGGGAAGCGTGCTCCTCGTGCAGGCGAACGCCGAGCAGCTGCCGTTTGGCGACAAGGTCTTCGACGTCGTGCTCCATGTCGGCGGGATCAACTTCTTCGACCAGCCCGCGGTCGCCGTGCGCGAAATGCTCCGCGTCGCAAAGCCGGGCGCAGCGTTGCTCGTTTCCGACGAGACCAAGAAGATTGTCACCAAGAGCTACCAGCGAAGCATCTTCACGCGGGCGTATTTTAAGGATGCCAAGACGGACTTCGATCCCAGGAGCTGGGTCCCTGAGGGCGTGGCGGACCTCAAGTATGAGGAGGTCTGGGACGGCAAGGGGTATATCCTTACGTTTCGGGCGTGACCGGGTAGGGACGGGCGGCCCGCCCGTCCGGGCAGGCCTCGGGCCCATTTGTATGCCCGGGCGCGCGAGCCGCGCGCCCCTACCCACCTTCCGTCAACTGGACCCAGTGCAAAAAGAGGCACGAATGTTCAAAATAGGTGTTGACGGGTGACGAGTACTCTGTAACACAGAGTTCTCTATGAACTCAGAATCAAATACTCCAGTCACCCGGCAAGAAGCCCTTTCGGCCCTCGGCGAGATCGATCGCGTGCGCAACCACGTGCGACGGACGCTCGCCGCGGGAGTCATGTCGGCGATGCTCATCCTTTGGGGCGTCATTTGGATCGTCGGATTCTCCGCCGAGCAGTTTGTACCGCATGCCTATCGGGTCTGGCTGGCCCTGGACGCCGTTGGGATCACGGCCTCGCTTTTCCTCGGGGTCTGGTCCCGAAAGCCGACAGTCGATGGCCCGAGCAGCGGGCGCATCGGGGCGTGCTGGTTGGTCTTGTTCGCGTATGCGGCCCTCTGGTCCTTCCTTCTCGTCCCGTCGGGAGCGCTGAGCGGGCCCGGCTGGGCCGACTATGCCCACGTGCTGGAGCAAAAGATGGCCCTGCTCTGGGTGACCGTCTGCATGTTTGCCTATGTGGTCATGGGTCTCTGGCTGGATCGCGTTCTGCTATGGCTGGGCATCCTGGTGACCGTAGCCTCAGTGGCTGGCTTCTTTTTCCTGCAGCCATATTTCTTCCTCTGGGTCGCGATCACCGGCGGAGGATCCCTCGTCGTCTCCGGCCTGTTGATCAGGAAAACCTGGGGGGCGAACCATGCCTGACATCGACCTCATCATCCACACTCCCGCTCGCCTGCGCATCATGGCCGCCCTGGTCTCCCTCGAGCCGCGCGCCAAACTCGATTTCCGAACGCTGGGTTCAACGTTGGGCCTGACAGACGGAAACCTTGGCGCGCATCTCCTTACGCTGGAGGAGGCCGGTTACATCAAGGTCGAGAAGAGCTTTGTTGTCCGGAAACCCCGCACGAACGTTTCGGCCACGGCCAAGGGTCGGGCGCGCTTCGAGGAGCACGTCGCCGCCCTGAAGGAAATCTGCCGGGTCTAGAGGCTTAAGAAAACAGAGGAAGAATCTTCATCTGCGGCACAAGGACGATGCCGCGGTTGGTGATGCGGATCTCCGGGATCACGGAGAGCGGGATCAGGTTGAACCCCATGTAGGGCATCCTGCAGCCCGCGGCCTTCCATGCCTTCTTGAAGCGGTTCGTCTCCCGGGCGACCACCGGGGCGCGCTTGTCCGAGATCAACCCCGCGACCGGGAGCGCAACCTGGGCGACCACGCGGCCCCGCCGCACGACGCAGACGCCCCCGCGCATGGCCTTGATCGCCGACAGGGCTGCCTGCATGTCGGGTTCGTTCGTGCCCGCGATGATGATGTTGTGCGCATCATGTCCGACGGAGCTGCCGACCGCGCCGTCGCGCAGCCCGAAGTCCTTGAGAAGGCCGTGGGCTGCTCCGCCGGCCGCACCGTGGCGCTCCACGACGGCGACAAAGGTCAGGCGCTGCCTGCGAAGAAGGGTCTCCCACGACTGGCTTAGCCGCGGGCTGAGGGAAAGAACCTCGTGAAAGAGCACAATTCCCGGCGGTGCGATCCGGATCACGTTTGCCGTCGTGGGAAGAGAGGGGAACTTCGGGGTGAGCCTGACCCTGCCCCGAACCATCACCGTCCGGTAGGCCGCCCTGGGATACCGGTACCTGCTTGAAAGCGCGTGCTCGAGCACCGGGGTGATCTTCCGGTTCCGGACGACCTGGACGCCGCCATACCAGGTCGATTGCGGTTCAAGTTCGTCGTTGAGGAGGACGATGTCGGCCCGCCGCGCGGGCGCGAGGCCGCCGATTTCTCCGTCCATCGAGTACCGCGTCGCTGGGTGGAGCGATCCCATGCTCCAGGCGGTGGTCTTCTCAACCCCGGCGGCCACGGCGGAGCGCACAACCCAGTCGAGCCCGAACAGGAACAGGTCGTCGGCGTCGCGGTCGTCCGTGCACACGCAGACGCGCTTCGGGTTGGCGCCCAGCTCGGTGACCGCCTTGACCGCGAGCGGGAGCGAGTTCCAGGGCGTCGAGGGATTGCCTCCCCGAAGGAAGAGCCAGCAGCCGTTCTCCAGGAAGTCGTCGGCGATGGCGCGGTCGATTGCCTCGTGGGTGTCGGTGATACCGCTCGCCGCCCCGGGCGCGACAAATTCTCGGCCGTAGATGTGGCCGCTCACGGGGAGGCCCCGCCTCAGGGCCTCCGCGAGCACCGCATGGCTGCGCCGGTCCCCGCGCGCCACCTGCACAAAGTCCATTTTTTCGCCGAGGCCGACCGCCTCGGGCCAGCGATCGAAGATGCGGCCGATTTTTCGCGGCGTCAGGTCGCCGCCCGCGGTCTCGAACTTCGGGGCGCTCGCGGGCACCGTGCTGGGGACCGTGAGGAAGATCGACAGGGGAGCCTCCCTGGCGTCGGCAAGCATCCACTCGATTCCCTTGTCATCGCATACGTTGCCGATCTCATGGCTATCGCAGAAGATCGTGGTCGTCCCGTTGAGCAGCGCGGCCTCGGCGTAGGCGCAGGCGGTCATCATCGAGCTCTCGATGTGGATGTGGGGATCGACCAGCCCCGGGGCGAGGATACCCCCCTCGGCATCGTGGATCCGGACGCCGCGGCCCCCGGCCTTGCGCCAGGCGCCCGCGGGCATCACGGCCGCGATTCTGCCGGACTTGATCCAGACTTCGCGATTTCGGCGGACCCGCTCCGTGTACGTGGAGAGCAGGCGGGCACCGGTGATGACCAGGTCGGGCGGGGCGCCGCCGGATGCGACGGCGGCCAGGGCCCGGGTGACCGCATGGAGCGGGGGCACCGAAAAGCGGGTGAGGGGAGGGCCCTTCGTCTGTTTTTTTCCTGTCATTCTGAGCGCCTTTTTTGTCATCCTGAGCTCCTTCCTTGTCATCCTGAGCGAAGCGAAGGATCCACTTGGATTCTGCTGCTCGAACACAGTTGGATTCTTCGCTTCGCTCAGAATGACAAGAAAACGCTTCCCGTAGAATGACAAGAGACGAGTGGCCTCGGACCGGGACACCGCAATGCCGGCCGGATGGTCCTTGACCGGCCTGGCAAATTCGGTGATTGCGTGCGCCAACGGACGGCTGTCCTGTTCTCGCTGCCCAGTGCGTTGTGCACCTGATTTAAAGTATGAAACGCTCCGAGGTGAATGCAGTCTACCGCGAGGCGCTCGCCTGCTTCGCCCGCCACGGCTGGGCCCTCCCGCCGCACCCGAAGTGGGACATCACGGACTTTGGCCTCGGGAAGTTCGAGCGCTACGGCCTGACCGTGGTCAACCTCGCGACGGAGCGTGAGTACTGCGAGAAGCTCATGTTTGCGCGCCGCGACCAGACGACGCCCTGCCACTCGCACAAGAGGAAGAAGGAGGACATCATCTGCCGTGCCGGCGAGCTGGCGATCAAGGTCTGGCCCCAGACCCTGGGTTCCGGGGCGGACTTGTCCGAGACCGTCAGCGTGCCGATCGACGGGGAGCCGACGGAAGTGCGTTCCGGCGAGGCGTTCGTCCTGGCCGCGGGTTCGCGCATCACCCTCCTCCCCGGGGTCTGGCATGCGTTCTGGCCCGCGAGCGAGGAGTGCATTATCGGCGAGGTTTCCACGGCCAACGACGACGTGAAGGACAACCTGTTCCTCGACCCGGGTGTCGGCCGCTTCCCGCACATCGAGGAGGACGAACCGGCCCTTGTCCGGCTGGTGTCGGATTGAGCATCATGCGGTCCGGAGTCCTTGCCGCAGGCAACTGGATCTGCGACCACGTCAAGACGATCGACACATGGCCCGAGCAGGACGGGCTCGCCAACATCCTCGGTCACACCGTGGGAAACGGAGGCGGCCCCTACAACCTGCTGAAGGACCTGTCCAGGATGCGCGCGCCGTTTCCCCTCTCGGCGATCGGGCTGCTGGGCGACGACGCGGACGGCCGCCTGATCCTTGCGGACTGCAAGGCGCACGGGATCGATGTTTCCCAACTGGCCGTCGCGCCGGAGGCCGCCACGGGATCCACCGACGTCATGACGGTCCGCGGAACGGGCCGGCGGACCTTTTTCCACAACGCGGGAGCGAACGCCAGGCTCCTCCCTGGGAACTTCAACTTTTCGGCGGTTCCGGCCCGGGTCTTCTACCTCGGGTATCTCCTGCTCCTGGATGGGCTGGACGCCCCCGGGGCCGACGGCGCGCCGCGGGCCCGCGAGGTGTTTCGTTCCGCCAAGGCCGCCGGCATGGAGACGGCGCTCGATTGCGTGAGCGCCCCCGGCGGGAGGTTCCGCGACACGGTGGAGCCGGTCCTGCCGGAGGTGGACGTTCTCTTTGCCAACGACTACGAGGCCGAACAGCTCACCGGCCTGTCCCTGGGGCGCGCGAAGGCGCTCGACCGTCGGGCCGTCGCGGAGGCGGCGCGCCGGCTGGCGGCCCTGGGCGTGCGCAAGTGGTCCATCGTCCACTTTCCCGAGGGAGCGTGTGCGTGTTCCGCCGAGGGTGAAATCGTCTGGCAGCCGGCAGTCCGGGTGCCCCAGGAAAGGATCGCGGGCTCCGTCGGGGCCGGCGACGCGTTTGCCGCGGGGGTGCTCTACGGCGTGCACGAGCAATGGCCGATGCCGCGCTCGCTCGAACTCGGCGTCTGCGCCGCGGCGCGGTCGCTGCTGCATGCCACCTGTTCCGAGGGGGTAGTCCCCTCGGATGAGTGCCTGAGGTTCGGCCGGGAACTGGGTGCAGTGTCTTTTTGACGGAAACCGGGTAGATGACATGAGGCGACCAGAGACACGGAGGTAAATCCGTGCTCTGATCGCCTCGCTATGTCTAACCTAACTATCGGCGCCGTATCAAGCGACGCCAACAATC